>OGSC01000480.1_pt1 | contig 18289 bp, 21 predicted proteins | sample 1573751 | NCBI WGS metagenome assembly OGSC01 (sample SAMN03295840, study PRJEB24534) | human gut metagenome | isolation source: fecal sample 8 from infant 5 | host: Homo sapiens | place: USA: Pittsburgh, PA | collected 2014-07
AGTATGTATTATAATAGTGAACCTTTTCCTAAATAAAAAATTATTTAATTGAATCCTAAAAAAGCACCCTTTATAAGGGTGCTTTTAATTATTCAGCTACTACTTCTTCAACTTCTACTGGATATACACTAGCTTTTTTCTTATCTCTTCCAAGTCTTTCGTATTTTACTACACCGTCGATTTTAGCAAATAATGTATCATCTCCACCTCTTCCAACGTTTAGACCTGGATGGATTTTTGTTCCTCTTTGTCTAACTAATATGTTTCCAGCTAAAACGAATTGTCCGTCAGAGCATTTTACTCCTAATCTTTTAGCTTCACTATCTCTTCCGTTCTTTGAACTACCTACCCCTTTTTTATGAGCAAATAGTTGAAGGTTCATTACTAACATGACTACACCTCCTCCATTGTAAGTTTTATATATTCACCATAATTAAATTCTATACTTTTTAATCCTAACAACATAGTATTCATAAGCACTTGGCATTTATGTATGTCTTCTTTAATACAGGATCTTAAATCTATACTTAAAAAGCCATCTTCCTCTTTTATCAAAGGATTAATTTTTAATACTTCTGTTATACCATTAGCTATTGTAATTGATATAGCAGATATAGCAGAACATACCATGTCATACCCTTGGTCTGTAGACTCTGCATGACCACTCATTTTAACTAATACTATATCATTATTTTCTTTTTTTAATACTACATTAACCATAATTATGCGTTAATTTTTTCTATTTGGATTTTTGTATATGGTTGTCTGTGACCTTGTTTCTTTCTGTAGTCTTTCTTTGGTTTGTATTTGAATACAACAACTTTTTTAGCTTTTCCTTGTGCTAATACTTTAGCTGTAACTTTAGCACCTTCTACCATTGGTTTTCCAACGACAGTTTCTCCGTTGTCTTTTCCTACTAAAAGAACATTGTCTAATTCTACTGTTGAATCAACATCAGCTGTTAATTTTTCAACATATAGTACATCTCCTTCAGCAACTTTATATTGCTTTCCTCCAGTAACTACAACTGCGTACATTAAAAACACCTCCTCATTCCAGTCTCGCCAATTAAGGTACATGAAAACCATGTTTAATACCTTTTCTGAGCGGTCTACAAAAGCCATTTTACCACAGTAACCCTGCTTTGTAAAGAAATTTTATTAATAAATCTTAAGGTCTTCCACATCTTTTATTTGATTTTTAAATATTAATGGTTCTACCTTATACTGATTTTCAGCATCTATATAATTTATATAAATATTTTTTTCTAAAGCTTCAACTTCTGATATGAATTGTATTCTATTTTTATCTATATAATCTTTATATCTTTTATTTAGTTCTATATATATATCCTTTATCTCTCTCATATTTAAAATATTTATTATTTCATTTCTAATTAATAGCTTCATATAACTAAAACTAACTATAGAACCTTTTCCACTACAACATTTACAAGGCTGCTCTATATAATCATATATGGTTTTACCTTGTCTTTTTCTAGCTATTTGAACCAAATTTAATTCGGTAAAGGGATAAACAACAGATTTATTTTTATCTCTTTTTAGTCCTTGTTTTAGTTTATCTAAGACTTTTTCTTTAAGATTTTCATTATTCATATCTATAAAATCTATTACAATAATCCCATTTAAATTTCTAAGTATAATTTGATTACAAATTTCATCCGCAGCTTCCATATTAGTAGTAAAAATAGTTTTCTCCATGGAATTGCCCTTTACATTTTTACCAGAGTTAACGTCCACCACATACATTGCTTCAGTTTTATCTATTATAATATAGCCTCCACAATCTAAATAAACTTTTTTATTTCTAAGGGAAAGTATTTCTTTTTCTATAGCATAATAATCTAAAAGATTTCTTTCTCCCTCATAAATATTTAGCTTTATATTGTTTTCTCCGTATTCCTTTAAAAACTCACTTACATAAACATAATCTTCTCTAGAATTTAAATAGATCTTTGATATATTATCAGTTAATTTATCTCTTAGTATTTTGCCTACTATTCCTCCGTTTTGAAATAGAAGTCCTGTATTCATTTTATAGTTAGATTTTTCTATTAATGAACTGTATACATCAGATAACCTTCTTATTTCATCATTTATATTTTCTATACTTGCATTTATGGCTTCCGTTCTTATTAAAATTCCTACCTCTTTAGGCTTTACTATATTATTCTGTATTTCTCTTTTTATTTTTTCATCTTTTATTTTATGAGAAAATGTAATTTCATTATTTAAAATTTGAAGGACTGTATATCTGCCGGGTATAGTTATAGCATTAGTTACTTTAGGGCCTTTTTTATTTAAGTCCTCTTTAACTACTTCTACTAAAATATAGTCCCCTTTTTTTATATGGGTATTATTAAATTTTTTATCTAAATAAAGATAGGCATTTTTGTTCCAACCTATATCTACAAAAGCACTCTTTATAGCAGGAATTATATTTTTAACCATACCTACATATATTTCTCCAACTTGAGGAGATTTATTATCTTCTTCTATAAATAATTCTTTTATGTGATTATTTTCTCTTAAAACTATCCTTACATTTTCCCTTTGCCTTTCTATAAATATTTCTTTCACTTTAAAGGCACTTCCCTTCTTTAAATAAAGAAAATAATTTATCCGATGACTATTCGCTCTAATACTCCCATCTTCTTTAAAGTGGGAGCAAAGAGCGACTACGCCCCTGGATAACGATTTCTAAGCTTTAAAGGGAGTAAAAATCCCCTCTGAAGCTAAGAACTCTGTTTATACATACATAGCATAATCAGAAAGAGCTACTAATTTGTTTTCATATTCTCCGTATATTTCTTGTCTTTCTATATCTACAAAACTATTTTCTTTTATATCAGATGTATTTTCCTTTATAAATTGGGCTAAAAGATCTGCAGAAAGATTTTGTATACTTCCACAACTTACCAAAACATTTATTTTTAATAAATTACTTTCTATAGAATAATCTATATTTTTAATCATAGGTCTTATATTTACATTTTTACTTCCCTTTTTACCTTTTTTAATTATATCCCAATTATCCATATTTAATAATGTTTTTAACTCATCTTTTAACTTTTCCGTATTTTTATATTTTATTTCTATTATATATTTTGCTGCTGCTACTGCTGCCATAGACTTAAATACTTTTTTATTTGTACCCTCTTTTAATTTTACAGCTTTAAAATATTTTATACCTGAAGGAGCAGTATTATTTAATTTATCTATAATTATGTCCTCATCCTCATCTTCTATAAATGATACATCTAAATACTCTCCTTTAGAGTAAAGTCCTACTGCTAAAGGTTGTGCTAAAGACATAATTATATGAGGATTGAATCCCTTTGAATACTCTACAGGTAATCCACTTCTTTTAAAGTTTCTTTGTAGAGTTCTTTGAAGGTCTAAATGAGATACAAATTTTATATTACCTTCCTTTGAAAACTTAATTAAATATCGCACCTTCAAAACACTCTCCTTCTAAATTAACATTTACTCCACAGTTTTTGCAGCCCTGTCTACAATCTGGAGTTACTTCTGCCTTTTTAGCTCTTTCGTTTTCTCTCATTAAAAACTCCTTTGAAACTCCCGTATCTACAAAATCCCAAGGAAGTATTTCATCATATTCTCTTTGTCTATAAGCATAGAAATCTCCATCTACATTACATTCTTCCAAGGCTTCTTTCCATATATTAAAGTCAAAGTATTGATTCCAACCATCAAATCTAGCGCCTTTTTCAAAAGCTTTTATTAAAACATCACAAAGTCTTCTATCTCCTCTTGCAAATATAGCTTCCATATAACTTACTAAGGATTCATGCCAGTTATAGGTTATTTGTTTACTTTTTATATTTCCTCTTAAGGCTTCTATTTTCTTTCTCACTTCCTCCATGGTATCCTGTGGTGCCCATTGAAATGGAGTAAATGGTTTTGGTACAAAAATAGATGTACTTACAGTAACCTTAAGCCCTTTTTTTCTTATTTCCTTCGGAACTTCATAATATTTTCCCACAACCTTTTGACCTAACTCTGCTATCCCCATAACATCCTCTAGAGTTTCATAAGGCAATCCTAACATAAAGTATAATTTTATAGTAGACCATCCTGCTTCAAAAGCACTTTTCACTGAAGTCATTAAATTCTCTTCTGTTACACCCTTATTTATAACATCTCTCATTCTTTGACTTCCTGCTTCTGGTGCAAAAGTAAGTCCTGTTTTTCTAACCTTTTGTATTTCTTTTATTAAATCTACTGAAAAAGAATCTATTCTTAAGGAAGGTAATGTTACCCCTACTTTACCTTCTTTATGTCTTTCCACCATTGAAAATACAAGGTTTTGTATATCTGAATAGTCACATATACTTAAAGATGACAGTGTTATTTCATCATATCCTGTATTTTTTATTAATTTATCAGATAGTTCTAACAATGCTTCTGTTTTCTTTTCTCTTACAGGTCTATATATCATTCCAGCTTGACAAAATCTACAGCCTCTTGTACATCCTCTAAAAGTTTCTAAAACTATTCTATCATGAACTATATCAGTATAAGGCACAACAAACTTATCTGGATAAACTACATCATTTATATTATTAACAATAACTTTTTTTACTTTTTTAGGAACATCATCATATATAGGTTTAAATTCTTTTATAGTATTGTCTTCTTTATAAGTAACTTCATAAAGAGAAGGTATATATACACCTCTTATTTTAGATGCTTTCCTTAGGAATTCCTTTTTCTTTCCCTTGCCCTTATATTTTTTATATAAATCTAATATCTTACTATTTAATTCTTCCCCTTCTCCTAAAACAAACATATCTGCTATATTATAAAGTGGTTCAGGGTTGTAGGCACAAGGTCCTCCGCACATTACTATTGGTTCCTCTTCTCCTCTTTCTGAAGCTTTTATAGTAACTCCTGCTAAATCTAACATATTTAATATATTAGTATAACTCATTTCATATTGAAGGGTAAATCCTATAAAATCAAAATCCTTTATAGGATCTTTACTTTCCAAACCATATAGTGAAATGTTTTCTTCTCTCATTATTTTTTCCATATCTGGCCAAGGTGCAAAAACCCTTTCGCAGAAAGTATCTTTTCTTTCATTTAATATGTAATAAAGTATTTTCATACCTAAATGAGACATTCCAACTTCATAAACATCTGGAAAACAAAATGCATATCTTATGTCTATATCCTTTAAATCTTTATTATAAGAATTTAATTCTCCTCCTATATATCTGGCAGGTTTTTCTACTCTGAATAGTACATCATCTGATATTCTGTTCATCAAACTTCCTCCTCATGGTTTATCACATTATTACATTTTAACACATAAGCATGAATAAAAACAATTACAAAAGAATCCATTGTATTATCCATGCTTATAAAAACCTTCTTATTTATTTTTTACTTTTTATATTAATAAATTCACCTATTTTTATATTACCATAGTTTTTTAAAGCTTCTAATATTTCATTTTCATATAAGGTATCTAATATTTTCATATTTTCGTCTAGCACTGTAAATATATAATATTTATTCTTATCTATAAGTGAAAGTGTTTGTAATAAAGTATTATTACAATAAACAGACACATTTTGATTTTCAATGTATCCTCTCTTTATAAATTTAAATCGCTTTTTAACTATATGTCTCATAATAATATAAGCTACCCTTTCCTTTTCCTTTAAAGAAAACCCTGTTATAAATAAGGATATTATACCTAAATTAAAATTATTATAGCCTTTCATAAATAAAAAAATATATAATACCATAAAAAAAACACTTATACCAATACTAATATTTATAGTTATTTCATTTGCTCTTCTATAAAAGGTTTTAAAACATAATAAATCTCTTAGTATTCTTCCACCGTCTAGAGGAAGGGCTGGCATAAGATTAAACACACCTATTATCAAATTACTTTTGTATAATAAATACAAACTATTATTATTATACACTCTATGAGCTATACAAAAAATTATTGCAAAAAAAATATTAGCTATTGGAGCAGATAATGATATTAATAAATCTTCTTTAAAGTTAGCATTTTCTAGTTTATCTAATTTTAAGGATAATCCCAAAGGATAAATTTCTATATTAAATCCTGTAAATCCTAAATATCTAGCTGTTATATAATGAATTAGTTCATGAACAAAAACAACACCAATAGATAATAAAAAACTTCCTTTGTAACCTAAATAAAATAAAAATATCACATAGGGAACAAAATATTTATTTATTTTTACCATATTTGCCTCTTAAAAATTGCTTACATCTACTACAGTATTCACTATACATTACTTTTATTCTTTTATATTAGTAAAATAATCTTGAGGGTTTTTGTTCTCTCCCATATAAATTATTTCAAAATGAAGATGAGCTCCTGTACTTTTCCCAGTACTACCACTTTCACCTATAGTTTTTCCTTTTTTAACCTCTTCCCCCTTTTTTACTTTTATTTTATTTAAATGCCCATACTTAGTTTCTATGCCTTGTCCATGATCTAAGAGTATATATTTACCTAGCTCCTTATCTTCTCCGCACTCCTTTACTGTTCCACTAAAACTTGCTAATACTTCTGTATTTTCTTTAGCATCTATATCTATCCCTTTATGAAAAGCCTTCTTTTTATTTACAGGATCTTCTCTTTCCCCATACTTAGAAGTTAATTTACCACTTACAGGTAATACAAAGTCATCACTTATTAACCCTTCTACAGTCTTTTCCCCTGTAACCTTTGATTTAAAAGTATCTATATATTTTAAAATTTTATCTTCTACCAAATTTGCATCTAAGTTTTTAGCCTTATTAATTACTTTTTTATAATCATAATTTTCATTAACTATTTTTTTAGAGTAATTATACACCATCTGAGTTTTAGGATTGGAAAAAGCTTTTAAACCTAGCACAAATATCAATAATAAAAATACTCCTATCAAATCTCTTATAATACGCTTTTGAAAAAATTTCATATTAGAACTTTCTTTTCTATTATTCCATTGTCCATACATATAATTATTGTTCTTTAAATTAGTAGTTTTTCTATTTTTTAATGAATTATAATATTCTTCGTATTGAGAATTGTACAATCTAACCACTCCTATAATACTTTTATATTCTTATTTATATTGAATTCTTTATCTATTTATTACTTTAAAAATTCTCTACAAATAACAAAATCATATATTATTAAAAATCCTAAGTTTTTGAAACAGAATTTTTAACAATATATGACTTTTAATTCTTAAGAAGGTTAAATCTTATATCATTTATATACCTTTAAAAATTTATTTTCTTTCTTCTCATATTTATATTTAACACTAAGGCTAAGGCTAAGAAATTATTCAATGACGAACTTCCTCCATAACTCATAAACGGAAGAGTTATACCTGTTATAGGTGCTAGCCCTATAGTCATTCCGATATTTTGAAGGATTGAGAACATAAATGAAGCCGTTACGCCAATAGTAACCATTGATCCGAATATATCTTTAGAATTCTTTGCAGTTTTTATAAATTTATATATTAATATACCGTAAAGTACCAATAAAACTGTAGCTCCTATAAATCCCCATTCTTCTCCTACCACAGAAAAAATAAAATCTGTATGAGCTTCTGGAATATATCCACCTGATATCTGTGTTCCTTTTAAAAATCCCTTTCCTAAAAAACCCCCAGACCCTATGCCTATTTTCGATTGCACAAGTTGAAGACCCGTGTTTAATTCATCTGCTTCAGGATGTAAAAACGAAGTAAGCCTATTTTTCCAATATTGTTGCATTAAAGGAGAGTTCCAAATAATAGCTACTAACCCAGTTAGCCCAGCAAGCCCTCCTAATATTACTTTTCCGTCTAATCCTGCTACAAAAAACATACCTAACACAGTAAAAAAGAACACCATAATCATACCCATATCCGGCTGAACTACAAGCAATATCATAGGTATTACAACATAAAAAGCTAAGGTTAAAAAGTTTCTTAAATTATTTATTTCCCCTTCCATATCATCTAACTTTTTAGCTAATATTATAATTAAAGCTATCTTAGCAAATTCTGAAGGTTGTATAGATATAGGTCCTATTTCCATCCAAGAACTTGCTCCATTAACTGTTTTTTTAAGTACTGTATCATTTAAAATAAGTAAAAATATAGTAAACCAATAAAATATTTCAGCATAATTTTCAATAATAATATAGTCAAATATTAGAACTACATAAATTATAATAAGACCTACAACTAACCAAATTAATTGTTTTTTTAAAAAATATATATCATATTGCGTATGAGTAGCACTATATATATTTAAAGCACTAAAAATCATTATTGATACAGAAATTATAATCATGCTATAATCTAACTCTTTTAAGAGTTTTCTATTTATAAAAAATTTATCAAACATTTTATCCCCCCTTAATTACAAATATGATTATACCACATCATATACAAAAAGCTATGTACAAATTTATACATAGCTAAAAAAATTTCTTAATTTTTTATTTATTTTTTCTTTATTCTCTTTATTGGAATACTAGCTATTAACGCTGGAGACATACCTTCTATTTCTTCTACACTACTCATTTTTATATCCACATCTTCATCATCTATCTCTATGTATTTAGATATTACCTTTAACATATCTTCTCTTATGGATTCTAAAACTTCTGGAGATATAGAGTTTCTATCTTGTATCAATATAAGTTTAAGTCTTTCCTTAGCTACATCCTTTGATGATTGTTTTGAAAAAAACTTAAATAAATCCATTATCCTATCACTCCTACTTTAATCCAAATAATTTTTTAAAGGATTTAAAAAAACCCTGTTCTTTGCTTCTTAAATCCATTATAGGTACTTCTTCTCCAGTAATCCTTTTGGCAATATTTCTAAAAGCCTGTCCTGCTAAAGCTCCATTATCCAAAACTATAGGTTCGCCTTTATTTGTAGCTATAGTTATACCTCTATCGTCCGGCACTACCCCTATAAGCTTTATAGCTAAACTATCAATTATATCTTCAATATCTAACATATCTCCGCTTTGTGTCATTTCATAATTTAATCTATTTACTATGAGCTGATGGTTATCTATCCCCTTAGCATCTAATTTTCCTATAACTCTATCTGCATCTCTTACAGATGTTACTTCTGGATTTACAACTACTAAAGCTCTATTTGCTCCAGCTATAGAACTTTCAAATCCTCTTTCTATACCTGCTGGGCAATCCAAAATTACATAATCAAATTCCTGTTTTAAATCATTGACTATCTTTAGCATGTCATCTACATTAACATCTTCTTTATCTCTTGTTTGTGCTGTTGGCAATAAATATAGACTACTTAACCTTTTATCCTTTATCAATGCTTGCTTTAACTTACATCTTTCTTCTATTACATCTAATAAAGTAAATACTATTCTATTTTCAAGACCCATTAAAACATCAAGGTTTCTTAATCCTGTATCTCCATCTATAACGACTACTTTTTTATCCATTGCAGCTAGAGCTGTAGATATATTAGCTGATGTGGTTGTTTTTCCTACTCCACCTTTACCAGAGGTAACAACTATTACTTCTCCCATTTTTTGTCCTCCTTAATTTATATAAATTTGTCCGGTAGATATGGTTCTACCACTATTATGTTTGATTTAATCTTTGCAACTTCTGGATATTGAGGTTTTACATTATCTTCTGGTGATCTAGTCATAACATTTGCTATTTGAAGTATGGAAGGTTGTAGATAAAATGCTGCCACTATGGCCTTATGATTTCCTGTGAATCCAGCATGCACATGGCCCCTTAAGGCTCCTAAAACTATCACATTACCAGCTGCATATATCTCTGCACCAGAATTAACATCCCCAATTATAACTAAATTTCCATTATATCGTACTACTTGTCCTCCTCTTACAGTTCTTCTTATAAATTTTGTTCTTCCTTCATATATGCCACTAAAGGGTTTATTGGATCGATCTTCCTTATCCTCAAATATACAGTCTTTTATCATAAATTCTTCAAAAAGAACATCTTTGAGTCTTCTTAAATTCTTTTCGTTTATAAGTTTTAATTCTGTAGATATTTTTAAGGTAGATCCCTTATAAAATTGTTTTCCATGAGACAACTTTTTTATTAACGAATTAATCATATCATTAAAATCTCTAAATTTATTCATATTAATTATTACAACAAGACCTTCTTTGTTACCTTTTATCACTATATTGTCTTCCAAAATAAAAACCTCCAAAGTAGCTATAAAAAACACTATCTTAATTTATATTTCCACATTTTTTTATTAATTCCTTCTGTTTATTATACTTTTATTTATTTAATATTTACCATTCTAAAATATCCACACTATCTATTATATAAAATAATTTATAGTGTGGATATAGTTTATGTTTATTTATCTGTTATTTGTATCTTTATTTTCTATTTCCTTTGCATCATTTCCGGTAGCATCTGAATTTTTAGTATTTTCCTTTTGTCCAGCATCTGATGCTTTAGCTGTATCTGGCTTATCTTTATTAAGTTCTTTCTTAAAATAAGCTTCATACATGGACTTTGCTACAGGTGCTGTAAAACCTCCATGTCCACCATCAAATACAATAACCGCTACGGCGATTTTTGGATTATCTACTGGGGCAAATCCTATATAAACACCATAAGAGGTTCTTCCATAAGCATCTTGGCTATTGCTGAAGGTAGCTGATCCTGTTTTACCTGCTGTTCTAATAGGGAAATCTTTGAATACTGCTGCCGCAGTACCATCTGCCCCTGCATTAACCCTTGCCATTCCTTCCCTTACAGCTGCTAAATTTTCTTTACTTACATTAGTCTTTTCAACTATCTCTGGTTTAACTTTTTCTACTACATTACCATCCGCATCTTTTATTTCTTTTACTAAATGCAGCTTATATCTATCTCCTCCATTAGCTAGGGTACCTACAAAGTTAACTAATTGCAATGGAGTAAAGTTACTTATACCTTGGCCTATAGATGCATTATACATATTAGCACCTACACCTAATTGGAAGTTAGCGTCTGATATTGTTACATAGTATATAACATCTACAATCCTTTTTATTTGATCTTTATTTACATTTTTACCTTTATAAATAGGATCCTCATTAACTAATTCTGTAAGCATTTTTATATAATTATTAGAATCAAACTTTTTAGTTCCTTGTCTTATAGAATCCTGTATAGAATTTTTAATTTGTTTTTTTAAGTCTTTAACCTTGTCTGAATCCTTTTCGTTATCATACAAATTTATAGGTGTAAATTGATTTCCTCTTGCATCTTTCCCTGCTTTTAAAGTAGACATAGTTTGCCACAAATATTGAGTTGCGTAAACATTAGATAGAGTATAAGTATTAAATACTTGACCAAATCTTTCAGGAATTTCTATTCCTGTAGAAGCTTTTTCATCTGAATTTGGCGGAACACCTAAACCAAATTTCCAAGCATATTTTGCAAGTATATCATCACCAAAACTTTCTCTTAATAATTTACCTACTGTCATAAAATAAGGGTTACTAGAAACCTCTAATCCTCTATATAAATCAACGGAGCCATAGCCACCTACTGCGAATTTCTTTACAAACTTCTTTCCGTCATCAAAGACACCTGTATCACTTATGGAATATCCAGGAGTTATAACTCCTGATTCTAATCCCGCAATAGCTGTCATAGCTTTGAATGTAGATCCTGGGGGTACTACTGACATAGTAGCATAATTATAAAAAGGTTTCGGATATATATCATATAAATCTTGCCTAATAGTTTTATTATCTTTTATACTCTTATCTAAAGGAAATAGTTTTTCTAAAACCTCGTCTAAAGTATTTCCCGGATAATAACTCATTAAGCCTTTATTAAGTATATACTGTTTTCCAAACTCAGTTAAATCCGGATTAAAATATTGTTTATATAGCTCTGGGGTCAATCCTCCTGGAGTCGCAAATAAGTTAGGATCAAAACCTGGTCTACTTGCCAAAGCTAAAATTTCTCCTGTATTTACGTCTATTGCTACAGCAGCCCCTCTTGTAGCATTAGATGTATTAACATCTCCTCTTATAGGACTGTTTTGAAGATCTTTCATTACAGAATCCAGTGATTCTTCTGCAGCCTTCTGTATATTCGTATCTATGGTAAGTTGTATATTTTGGCCTGGATAAGGTTCTCTTCTTCCTAATTCTTCTATAACCCTTCCTGTTTTGTTAAGTTTAACAATTCTTCCACCTTTAGATCCCTTAAGTCTTTCTTCAAAAACTCCCTCTATTCCATCTATACCTATATAATCAGAACTTGGATCATATCCCTTTTCTTTATATTTCGCATTATCGCCACTTATTTTAGATATATAACCTAGCACTGATGATCCTACTTCTTTATATGGATAAACTCTTATAGGTTGAGTACTTACATCTATACCTGGTAAATCATTTAATTTTTGAAGAAATATAAAAGCTGTTTCTTTTTTTATATTACTTGCTACATCAACAGATTTATATCCTGAAAAACTCTGCATTTTTGCTGCATCTTTTACTATCATAAATCTTCTTTGCTGTTCTAGAGAATATTTCTTCGTATCTATTTTATATTGTTCTAATAAATATTTAAAGGTTTCTTCTGGAGTTATTTTTAATAACTCCTCATCTATTTTAGCTTTATCTTCTTTCGTTAATTCTTCTTTTTCTTTTTTATTTTTACCTGAAAATAATTTTTTTGTAACTACATCATCTAATCCTCTATCTTTTTTAAATCTTAACTCTGCTGCCCTTTTTGCCTCAGCTGTACTAGCTTTAAATTCAAATCTATAAGGATTAATTTTAAGCTCAAGATCATCCGTTTGTTTTTCTTTATATTGATCTAATATACTAAACACTTTTTCCATAGTAGAAAAAAAGCTTTCTTTATTTTCTGTTGTTTCATTATATATAAGCATGTAATTTTGCTTATTAGTAGCTAATACCGCTCCATTTCTATCTGTGATATTTCCTCTTGGAGCAGGATCTGGAATTTCTCTTATGGATCTATTATTTGCTTTTTCTTTGTACTCCTGTGAATTCATAAGTTGCAAATAAACAAGTCTAGATATAATTGCGGTAATTATAAATGCCATTACCAACATAAGACCACCAAATCTAGTAAATTTTTTATCTTTGTTTATCTTCATTGACTAAATCACCATTCCTTTAGAATTCCCACTTTTTATCCATATATTTTTTTCTACATAAATTATATACTAATTTATAAACTATAATTGTTATTACCCCATTATACATACTATTAAAAGCTATTACACTATAACTCATATTAATCTTTAAAAAATAAGCTATAGCCCATATGAAAATCCCTTTAAATATGCTTAATACAAACGAAGATATTACTGGTATTAATATTTTACTTTTTATTATATTTGTACCTATTTCAGCTGCTATTAAACAAACAAACATATTTATTAAAGAATTTATTCCAAATACATTGGCAAAGTATAAATCTTGAAGCATCCCTGCGAAAATGCCAATCCAAATAGCCTCCCATTTATCCTTTATTATAGAGTAACTTACTATAAAAACAAATAAAAGGCTAGGATATACTCCCTTTATTGCTATAAAAGGCATCAAAGAATTATCCAATATGCTAAGTAATATTAAAATAGCTCCTAATATTAATTTTTTTTTCATATGCATCACCTTAATATTTTACTTCTTCTTTATTTTTAGGTATTACTATAAATACTTCTTCTATTTTTCTTAAGTCTACATAAGGTTTAATTATAGCATTTTTCATTACTTTACCCTTATCTACTTCTACACTTGTAACTTCTCCTATTCTTATACCTTTAGGATACATACGTCCAAGACCAGAAGTTAAAATAATATCCTTTTCTTTTATCTTAGAATCCATTGGTAAAAAATATAATTTAGCTAAAATATTATTTTGGCTATCTTTAATTCCCTTTACAACACCACTATTTTCTTTAGTACTATCAACCATAGCACTAACAGCTAAATTTTCATTAGATAAGGATTGAACTTTAGCCCAACTTCCTCCTGTAGCTATTACTTGTCCTACTAAACCTTCGTTTGTTATTGCAATCATACCTTTAGCTACTCCATCATTCGACCCTTTATTTATGGTAAACTCATCTAAATAGTTACCGCCACTTTTACCAATTATATCCGCACCAACATAGTTATATTCTGAACGCTGATTTCTAAAATTAAGCATTTTTCTTAATCTTTCATTTTCATCCTTTAAAGACTTATACTCCACTAACTGACTTGCAAGCTTACTATTTTCAGATTTTAATTCTACATTTTCTTTTTTTACATCTGGTATGTTAAGAACAAAACCAATAGAATTTCTAACTTTTTTGTTTATTTTATAAAAAACTCCTTGAACCGGATTAACTACCGAACCTATACCACTTTCAACAAAAGATATCTTGCTTCTCTCCGCACTTTGTGTAATTAATATTAAAAAGGTAACTGACAGTACAATTATAGTTACTGTCAGTTTATTTTTAAAGAATTTCATAGTCTATTATTTTTTGCTATCTAATATTTTATCTATAGTATCTAATGCTTTACCAGCACCGACAGCTACACAATCAAGTGGAGATTCAGCAATGTGAACAGGCATATGAGTTTCTTCGTTTATAAGTTGGTCTAATCCTCTAAGTAAAGCACCGCCTCCTGCTAACATTATTCCTTTGTCCATTATATCAGATGCAAGTTCCGGTGGAGTTTTTTCTAATGTAGTTTTTATAGCTTCTATTATTGAAATAACTGGTTCACTTAAAGCTTCTCTAACTTCTTTTTCAGAAATAGTTATAACTTTTGGTAAGCCTGTAATCAAATCTCTACCTCTTATTTCCATTGTTTTATCTTCATCAGTTTCATAAGCCGAACCTAATTCTACTTTTATATTTTCAGCTGTTCTTTCACCAATCATCAAGCTATATTCTTTCTTTATGTAGTTTATTATAGACTGATCTAATTCGTCTCCAGCCACTCTTAAAGATTTGCTTGTTACTATACCACCTAATGATATAATAGCAACTTCTGTAGTTCCCCCACCTATGTCTACTATCATACTTCCTGTAGGTTCATTAACTGGAAGTCCTGCTCCAATAGCTGCTGCCATTGGCTCTTCCATAAGAACTACTTCTCTTGCTCCAGCTGACTTTGTTGCTTCATCAATAGCTCTTTTTTCTACCTCCGTAACTCCTGATGGGAAACAGACTACTATTCTTGGATTAGTGAATCCTCCCTTTGGACTTACTTTTTCTATAAATTTTTTAAGCATTATTTGAGTAACGTCAAAATCTGCTATTACTCCATCTTTTAATGGTCTAATAGCCACTATATTTCCTGGTGTTCTACCTATCATTTGTTTTGCTTCATCACCTACTGCAAGAACCTTATTTACATCTTTATTTATAGCTACAACAGAGGGTTCGCTTAAAACAACCCCTTTTCCCTTAATATATACTAGTGTATTTGCTGTACCTAAATCTATTCCCATATCTTTAGTTATACCAAACAATCTCATAAAAGTTTTACTCCTCTCTATTCCTTCGTTATATTGTACCTTTTTCTTTCATACTTACATACTTATTTTCACCAATTATTATATGATCTAATAAATCTATTCCTATTAATTTACCACATTCTTTTAATCTTAAAGTTATATTTATATCTTCTTTACTAGGGGTTGGATCCCCTGATGGATGATTATGACATATAATTATGGATGCACCATTTTTCTTTATAGCCTCACAGAATATTTCTCTTGGATGTACTATAGATGAATTAAGAGTTCCTATAAAAACATCTCTTATGTATGTAACTATATTCTTAGTATTTAAAATTAATATTTTTAATTTTTCTTGTTTTAAATACTTCATATCTTCCATAACTAAATTAGATACATCTAAAGGTGTATTTATCTTATATTCATTGCCAGATTTATAAGTTTTAAACCTTTTAGAAAGCTCTGATAATGCTAATATTTGAACTGCCTTTGTTACACCTATGCCTTTAATTTTAGTTAACTCTTCTATAGATTGATTAAAAAGCTGATCTAAGCCACCAGTTTCTTTAATCAAACTATTTGCAAGCATCATTATATTTTGATTCTTAGTACCAGTCCTTAAAATAACAGCTAAAAGTTCTGAATTTGAAAGAGTTTCTGGTCCATATCTTATAAGTCTTTCCTGTGGTCTTTCATTTTTAGGTAAATCCTTTATTTTAAAGTTATTGTCCATTTATACAACTCCTCTTAAAGATTTACCCCCATCTCCATTAACATAGAATTTAATTTATTTAAAGGTAACCCTACAACATTATAATAGCATCCATTTATGTTTTCAACAAAAACTCCTGCTTTTCCTTGAATGCCATATGCACCTGCTTTATCCATAGGATCTCCTGTATTTATATATTTTTCTATTTGACTTGAAGTTAGTTTTGAAAATTTAACTTTAGTACAAACAAAATCCTTTATTATTTTATTAGATTTAACATCTAATATGGCTAATCCAGAATAAACTTCATGCTCATTTCCACTTAAAGCCTGTAGCATTTCAAATGCATCTTTTTTATCTTTAGGTTTACCTAATATTCTATTGTTAAAAGCTACTATTGTATCGCATCCTATTATTAGATTATTATCTTGATCCATTATTTTTTTACTAACAGACCTAGCCTTTCCTTCTGCTAAATTCATTACATAAGACGGTATGTTATTTTTAAAAGGTATGCTACTTTCATCAAAATCACTTACTATAATCTGAAAATTCCCCAATATTCTTTTTAAAAGCTCTTGTCGTCTTTGAGATGCAGAAGCTAATATAATATTTTCCACTGATATCACTTCCTATTATTTCCTGTATAATATTATTGCCAATACTATACCCATTATAGTCATAATATTAATATCAAAATTTAAACCTATAGCTAAATTTAAGACTTTTAGGTCTAAATTCAGTGGTGAAGCAGTTCCTACTTTATATGCGGTTTTTAAAAAGGATAACTTAGTAAAGCTAGAACCTAATATTTCACCAGCAATGCTACCTAAAATAGCCCCTAATAGTATAAAAACTCCTAATAAACTTTTATTTTTATCTGGACTTTTCATAACAACCCCACCTTAAAATTATATCTAGTATAGTTTATCATTTAATAAAAACTTAAACAAGTCTCTAAAGAATTTTTTAAGCAAAAAATAAGCATCTGAAAAACAGATGCTATTTATTATTTATTTCTTTTAAAATGTTATAAATAAAAATATAACTTTTACTGGACTGATCTTTTGTCAAATCCTTTGGTAATTTATTTATATGTTCTTTTAAATTATTTAAAGTTTTTATATTAGAACTATCCTTTTCAACTTTATCTAATGAAGATACCCATTTTTTTATTTCTTCTGTCTTTACTGATTTAACATCCTTTTCTGATAATTTATTTACTATTTTAATATAAGCAGTAATAATTTCTGATATCTCTGCATCACATAAATCTTTTTTATTTATTACAAATGTCATTTTAGAATTATCTATTTTATTATCTGTTAATTTTTTCATCAGTTTTATACCTTCATCTTCTTCATATATCCCCAGAAAAACTCTAGTTTTACCATTATCTTCTATAGTGAATATATTACCATAAGGTTTTAAACTATTTAAAACTCCAGAAACATTCTCTTTTTTTGCATATATTCCTCTTTGTATAATTATGTAGTTTGAACTATTGCTTTTGTTATCTTTACTTCTAACTATATTAGTATTGTCTTTTGTAATAGTATTGCCCTTTTTTATATTACTAGGGGATACAAGATTAAATATCACAGTCCCTAATATAAAAGCTAAAACTAAAACTAATGTTATTATTAAAAAAAATGTAAAATTAGACTTATTTCTCTTTCTAATATCATATCGTGTGTATCTCATTTTCTCATCCCTCCCATAATTGTTAAATTGCTTTTTATAAATATATATTCTATATTTTCATAAATATAACTAATAAGAAAATTTCAAATAAAATATTATAGGTAAATAATTTATTTAAATAAATAAAAAAGCTGTGAGTTTACAATATTATAATACTCTAAACTCACAGCTTTTTAATTTAAAAACAAAACCTATATTTTATTAAATTCTATCCCAAATTATTTTCATATGTAATATTTAATTCTGTTTACATGCCTTAGCTTTTTTAATACTATTTCATTATTATTTATATTATCATATTTATTTTTTTCATAT
>OGSC01000483.1_pt1 | contig 18212 bp, 24 predicted proteins | sample 1573751 | NCBI WGS metagenome assembly OGSC01 (sample SAMN03295840, study PRJEB24534) | human gut metagenome | isolation source: fecal sample 8 from infant 5 | host: Homo sapiens | place: USA: Pittsburgh, PA | collected 2014-07
ATATTAAACTATGACATGAAACAATAATATAAAAATTTTGATCAAAAAAAATATATATAATACTAAAAATAATATACCATTAATAATAACTCCCCATCTTGCGAATCTATTAAAGTATATTTTTATTGATAAAAAACCAAGACTAAACCCTATGGGAATTATAAAAAATATTATCAGCAAAGGTAGCCATTCTAATCTTTGATATGATGTTGTTTTAAAAAAATGATTTAATATTAGAAAAAATATAACTAGAGCTATACTCAAGGAAACAATTCCAAGTATATTTCCAATATTTTTGAGCGAAGATTTATTTTTCATGCAATTACACCGACCTTATATTTTTATAACTTTTAGATACTAAATAATTAACCAGTATGATTTATTATATTAGTTAATTTTTTTATCTCAATCATTAATAATAAACTAAATACAATTTCGAACAATATCATAATTACTGCTATTATATGTGGTTTAAAATTTAAACCAATTATCAAAACAACAATTGGAATAAAAACAGACATACCTATATAAGTTTTAGATTTATATAGCCATCCATAAGGCATTAGATGAGCACCAAAAATCATTGCTAAAACCATCAACATTTTTTCTGGAACCTCTTGATAAATCCACATAGCAATAAGTAAGTACAACATTTGATTTAAAGAAAAAAGTACCCCTAAATTTGTCAAAGGATTTTCTTTATTAGTAAAATCAACTTTAATAGCTTTTGAAATCATATAAGCTAATGGAATAAGCGGTGCAGTACAACAAAATGTAAATAAATTTTTTGTAAGTATGGGTAATGATGTTAAGTGAATTATCCATACCGCACACCAAATTATAATAGAAGCTAAAATAAAATGTAGTCCCTTTTTCTGCTTAATTGAACAGTCTAGTCTTAATTCTTCCAAATTCATATTGGTATCCTCCTTAGTTGTAATAGTTTTAAAAACTACATTACTTTAAGTTTAAAATAGCCGCCTTTAGCTTCTTTACCTGTAATTTCAATTTTCACATCTTTATTATCAGTATTAGGGATTCTTATAGTTTCATCTAATGTACCATTTTTATTAAATAATGTTCTCTTATTATCATATATCTTTATATTTAAATCTCCTGATTCAATTTTACTATTAATTTTTATATCATAACTAGATTTCTTAGAAGTTATTTTCTTTACACCTTTGCCATTAAAGTGCTTAAATTTAATATTATATTCATTACCACTAGAGTTTTCCGTCCACCATCTTGTTTCTCCATCCCACTTAACATCACTTATTGTAAAATCATTTTTATAATTTGTATCTAGATATTTATATATTCCAATACCACCTAGTAAACATATAACTAAAGCCAAAAGTATAACTTTTTTCCCCTTATTCATTATATCCCCCTCCATTTTTAGTAGCTGTTATTATAAATATAGGGTTATTTGCTATAAGCATATTTGATTTTCCTTTAGCTTTACTTATAGCAACTTGAATACATTCTGTTTTATAATTTAATTCTTTTAGAATTTCTAACGCCCTATTTAAATTGTTTATGGTTATAAAATTTAAAACCATTGTTCCATTATTTAAAAGCTTATTCTGATATCTACTTATTATTTCTTCTAGATTTCCACCACTACCACCTATGAATATGCTATTAAAACTATCATTTATATGTTCTTCTACTTCTAAGGCTTCTCCCTCTATTATTTTTAGATTTTCACAATTAAATTTCTCTTTATTTTTTTTTATAATATCTAAAGCTTCCTCATCTTTTTCTATAGCTATAACTTGTCCTTTCGCACATATTTTAGCTGCCTGTATACTTATACTTCCTGTTCCTGCTCCTACATCTAAAATCTTTGAATTTTCCTCTAAATTCATCTTAGCTATAGATAAAATTCTTATGTCCTCTTTAGTCATAGGACAACTTCCCCTTATAAATTCTTCATCTTTTATATATCTCATGGCCTTCCCCCTTATTTAATATAGGTTTTATATAGTTTTTTTATATAGTTTTTTTATTTAGTTTTGAAATTTACTTTATAATAAAAAAGAAAGGGAATTAACTCAATCACATTATGCTCATAACTTCACTGCAAGTTCTTTTCAAAAAGCACAACCTTTACGCTGCCAGCCATATATTCTTTTGTTATATTAAAACCGAGTTTTTTGTAAAAGTAGTGATTGCGCTTTTTATCAGCAGGAGTTTCAAGCGACCAATGTTTAGCATCAACAAAATAGTCAAAAATAAAACTCATTACTTTTTGTCCTATACCTCTATTTTCATATTCCGGAATGACACAAAGTGCCCCTAAATAATAGTTATTGTTGCCATTATATCTTACAATTACATCACCTATGAAAGTATTTTCATCCATGATTTTAAATGTATGGCATTGCTTAATAGATTTTTTCATACTCTCATTAGTCCTGTTATAACCTGGACACTCTCCATATAATAGATAATCCGATAAAAAAGCCTTATTTTGCACTTCAATTAAATCGGCAGCATCTTCTTCTGTTGCCCTTTTAACTATGATATTCATTAATCATTCTCCTTCGCCAGAAATAAATAATCTCCTTATTTTATCTCAACAACAAATTCCTGTTTATATACACTACTGTAAGCTCCCCAAAACTCATATTTTCTAATTCTTCTGGTTTACCTTTAATTATTTTTTCATCTTTGTAGGATAAATTTTCGCCTACTATTATTTCTGCTTTTATATTATTTTCTGTTAATATTCCGCATAATTTATCTGGACTATTATTTTTATCTGTAAGCCAAATAGATTTTTCATAGCTTTTAACTTTTTCTATAAACTCTTCTTCTCTACCATGAAGGCTTCCTAAAAAACTATTTTGCCAACTTTCATTTATCTTTGCCATCATGTATTGATAAGAGCTTATGCCTGGAATTACTTCTATTTTACCTTCATAATTGTTTTTAATATAATTGCCTATACCATAAAAGCAAGGATCTCCAGAGGCTACTATAGATATGTTTTTATCCTTATTTTCTTTTATGTAATCTAATATTTCACTTAATTTATTTACTATTTTTTTATTATTCTTTATAAAATCTAAACTTTCTATTGCTCTTTTAAAGCCTATTATTACATCTACTTTTTCTAAATTGTTTATGGCACCCCGGAGCATATAATCTTTGTGCCCTGGCCCTAAGCCTACTATGTAAATCTTATTAAATTGTAAATTCTTATGTATAGTATTCATGAAAATCCCCCCTCGTCCATATTTAATATTGAACAATAGATAGTTTTATAAAATTTCCTTTTTACAACACTTTTAATTTTTTATATTTATTTAAGGGATTATAATTTAATATAAAACCTCTCCTAAATTAAATAATATGTAATAAAATCTAAGAATTGTATTGGCTTCACTTATTCTATAGAAGAGTATAGTATTCCTTTTTCCATAGAATACATTACAATATCTGCTTTTATAGAATCATAGGTATATTGCTCTATTTTTCTTATTATTTTCTCTCCTAAATTTTTATATAATTTCTCGTAGCCTTCTCCTAATAAATTCACTGCACCCTCTGTGGTTTTTTGGTTATATATTTTAGTTACTAAATCATTATCATATCCCATAAGTGCTAATTCTAAAGCTATTGTTTCTAATCTAGTGTCGCATACTCTACTATGAGTATTAAAACAGCCAGAAGCTATTTTAGATATTTTTCCTATATGACCTACTATAGTTACTTTCTCTAATTTTCTTGTCATACAACAATTAAGAGCAAAACCCACATAGTTGGACATTATCACCATATTATCTTCCTTTAAATTAACCTCTTTTGCCATTTTTTCTCCCATGTTACCAAATAAAAGTATTAATTCTTTTTCACCATGGCAGGTTTTTTGATTTATTTCTAATTCTATGGAGGCTTTTAGAGCATCTTCAGACATAGGCATTACTATTCCTGTTGTTCCTAATATGGATATTCCCCCTATAATATTTAATCTTGGATTAAAGGTTTTTTTAGCTATCTCCTCTCCCCTTGGAACAAATATGGTTATTTCCACACCAGAATCCTTTGGTATTACCGATGTTACCTCTTTTTCTATCATGGAACGTGGAACTGGGTTTATAGCAGCTTCCCCTTTTTTTACATATAGGCCTTCACCACAAACTACTCCAACACCTTTTCCACCTTTCAAGGCATATCCACTGGACTTTTTTTCTGCTCTTGCCCATATTTCTATTCCGTGGGTTATATCCGCATCATCTCCACCATCCTTTATAACTGCACATTCTACAGAATTGTCATCTATCACTATTTTTTCAATAGGAATGGTAAGTTCTATCCCTTTAGGAGTATCTATATTTATTTCTTTTAATTTTTTATTATAAAAAAGAGTTATAGCAGCTGCCTTAGCTGCCGCAGCTGCACAAGAACCGGTAGTATATCCGCATCTTAATTTTTTTCCATCACAATTTACATATAAATCTAGCATAAATCCTCCGAATTACATTTTGTTAATGCTATGAGTTCCTTTTTTCTTTTCACTAAAAAAGGATTTAACATTCTTATTCTTATTTAATAGTATTACTATAATTAAAGATATTAAAAACTCAACTAAAGCAAACCAATTGCCTACTCCAAACCTTCCACCTTCTATGCCATTTAATACGTCTAATAACATAAAAAACATACCAATAGACATCATTGCTGTTAGGATATTTTTAACAGTATTATTTCCCACACATAAAAAATAACATATAATTAAAGTCACAAATATACTCACTACTGATGCTATAGTAAATCCTTTAAAACTAAATTTTAATATGGCATCAGTAAAATCTCCATGTGGAACCTTTATATCTAAAAAGAAATTAGTTATTATAGCTAATATAAAATATACTATTGCAATAATATAAACTGTCCTTTGACCTTTTTTATAATTTCCCATGTTATCCACTCCATATAATCCATGCTTTATACTTACTTAAATTCCAATGTTAGCTAGTATCTATAATTTTTTATATAATATCCTTATTTTTGCTTTACCCACAGCTTAGCTTTTTCATCTATTTTTTTAATGAACCTATCCTTACCTTCACAATAAGAATCTATATCATATCTAAATTTGAAAGCTAGTTCCTTCTTTAACTCTTCATATTCTTTAGCTTCTTTTTTATGTTCTATCATATAGTCTCTAAAATTTATGTGCCTTTCTACTTCAGAATCACCTTTTTCAAATATATGAACATGGTGTGTTCTATAATACAATCCTTTTAAGAAAAATCTACGTCCTTTTATTCCATACTCGCCCTTTGGAATATATCCTAAAGACTTCATTTGTTCATTATAATTATCCACATTGTTAATATTTTCTACTTCAACTAAAATATCTATTATAGGTTTTGCATAAATACCTTCTATAGCTGTACTTCCGATATGATATATTTGGACTATTTCATCCTTCATTATGTTGTATATTTTTTCTGATTCTTTTTCATACTCTATTTTCCATTTAGAGTTGTGTGGAACTACTTCTATTATTCTAACTTGTTTTTCCTCACTCATATTTTAAACTCCTTTACATATCTTCTATCTACAACCATCTAATACTTGCTTTTAGTTATTTTATATAAAATTATTCTTATTACCCGTATGAATGTATTGTAAAATACTAAGATATTTCTTTTTTTGAAAAAATATAAGGTAAAAATTCTAAGTATATACCGAGTATAATTGCACCTAATACAATACTTGGTATATTATGCTTACCGAATCTTACATTTAATGATTGTTTGGCCATTTCTATCATAAATCCAATAATAATCAATCCTATAAATAAAAATTTTTTGTAATGCTTGTATTTTTTAATTTTATTTACTAATGCAACATGAATATTAATTTTTTCAATCATTTTTTCAACGCAGATAATTAAGACCATAAAAATTATAAAATGTAGCACTACCTTCATATTTATAATCTCCAATCAAATTTATTACTATTTAATGTATTCTTTATAACATATTAATTCTTATTTTTCTTAAATAAATTTGTTAACATGAATTTTATCAAAATCTAATTTTTCTTCACTTATAGGTTCCTTAACTTCATCTTTGTAGCCTATGGCTATTATAGATTCTACTTTATAATTCTCTTTTATGTTTAGTTTTTCTTTTATATAATCCTCCGCCATTTTATTTTCATCATAGCTTCTATTTCTTATTTGTGACCAGCAAGATCCTAATCCTAGAGATTCTGCTTCAAGTTGTAGTATTATAGAGGCTATAGATGCATCCTCTACCCATACATCACTTTTATCTTCATCTCCTAATATAACCACTGCTAAGGCTGCATCTTTTATAAAAATTCCTCCATGAGGTTTACATTTTGAAATATCACTTAAAGCTTCCTTATCTTTTAAAAATATAAACTCTAAAGGTTTTATATTTCTAGAGGATGGTGCTAAAAGTAATGACTTTTTTAGAGCTTCTACTTTTTCCTCTTCTATTGGCTTTTGTTGAAATTTTCTTATGCTTCTTCTTTGTTTTAATAAATCTAACATAATTTTATTTCCCTCCAGTTTTATTAAACTTAAAAATCCCATAAAGCTTTATTTACTTTTTTAAAATCATTAATAGATTTTAAATATTCAACTAAAGGTGCATAATTTCCTATTGAACATTTTGCTAGTGCTTTTCTATATAAATCCTCTGTATCCCAAGATATTATAAATAAAGGCAAGTTATTTTCTAACAGTTGTTTTAACATTAAAAACCTACCTATTCTACCGTTACCATCTTGAAATGGATGAATCATTTCAAATCTAAAATGGAATTCTGCTATTATATCTAAATTTATAATTTTATTTTGATAATACCATGATATAAGATCTTCTAATTTGTATTCAACTTCATAAGGTTGAGCTAGTTGTACATTAGTGTCTAAAATAGTATTAGGTATTTTCTTAAATACTCCTGAAAATCTACTTTCATAATCTGTTGTATTATACTTTAACATGCTATGTAAGTATTTTATATATCTCATATCAACCTTTTCATCCATAGTATCTATAATATAATCAAACACATAGGATGAATTCACAGTTTCTTGAACATCATCTAATGTATGCTTACCTTCAACAACATTTTTATCTAATAATAATGCAAGAGATTCAGTAGTAAATGTACTTCCCTCTATTTTATTTGAATGATATAAAAATTCATGTCTAAGCTTATAATAAATTGAGTTTTTTATATCCTTAGCTATCTTTATATTTTGTGTGAATTTATCCAATTAAATCCACTCCTTATATTTATTGTTTTTAATACATATATCCCTCTACATTACATCATGTTCTGTAAATACTGCCTCTTTCATAAATAATTCTACTTATTATATTAATAATTCCATAACCTTTTTTAATAGGTTTTGAAATTTCATACTTTCCCATGCTTAACTTTATTATATAATATTAACAATACTAGGATATATTATTTTCTAAACGTTACTTTAAATATATCATAAATTAACCATTGTAATTTTATGAACTATATATTTTTTTTCATAAAATATCTTTTATGATTCTCTGGACACTGATCTAATACGCCGAAGATTTCATATCCATGCCTAATGTAAAAATCCTTTGCTTGAAAATCAAAAGTATCTAAATGAATTAAGTGGCAATCTTTTTCTTTAGCTATTTTTTCTATTTCTTTTAAAAGTTTCGTACCTAATCCATCTTTTCTATATTCTTCTTTAACCCATAAAACATTTATATATATACAATTCCAACAATACATATTACTAAGTATTCCTGCAATAATTTCTCCATTTGTATCTTCAATAACTCTATTTATCCATAAAAGAGGAACTTCTTGTTTACCAGGAACCTTTGATAAGTTGTATTTAACTAGTCTATCTACAATTAAGTCTGCTTCCTCCTCACTATTACTTTCTCTAATAAAATAATTATTCATATTTCTACCCCCAAATTTATAAATATTTAACCTTCTCCTACTTCATCAATTAACCAGGGTGAATTTTTATCTTTTCTAATAAGAGTAAACCATGTTTCGTATGAACCACTATCCTGTGGTGTAATTGCGCCTGTTTTATATTTTACTTCATAATAAACTTTATAGATTATAATATTCTCTTCTTTTGCCTTAGTTATAGTTCCTCTTCCATTTTTAATATATCCCTCTTTATACTTTTGATCCTTTTCTTCTTTTATTGTATTTATCTTTTTATATTTGAAATCTTCAAATTAATATATTATGCAAAAGTAGTTTCTTTAACATCCGGAAGTATATCGTAAATTGAACACTTTATTTTTTCTTCAAAATAACCTTTTATTTCTATTGTTTTTTTCCACCTTGCAATAGTATATTCATTTACACCATATCTACAAGTAACATCAACAAACCTTTTTTCAAGCAAACAAAATCCTGTGGATAAAGCTAATGCATCGCTTAATTGTACTAATAGGTCATAGTCATCATAAACAGCAGAATTTATAATATTTTTAGTAAGCTCATATTCTTCTTTTGTAACATCCCATTTTCCTATTGCTGAATCAATATCTTGTATTATAAATGAATGTGTAACACAAATTTTAGCAACCTCATCCCAGCCTTGTTCCATACAATATTTATATCCAGCAATCATATGTCGTTCTGAAACTACTCCTACTCGTCTACCTATATCATGTAGCAATCCTAAAACATATGCTTTATCGCTATCCATATCTGTACAATGCTTTGCAATATTTTTACAAGCTAGAGCTACAAATTCAGAATGTTGTTTCCAAGGCCCCGGATTTAACTTTTCTGCCTGCTCAAGAACTTTTATTGCTGTATTTTTATCAGGATACTTCCTACACATAACATCACTCCTCTTAACACAAGTATAATTAATCTTCACTATAATTTGCCATACTAATTATGGGTAATTATTACTTATATGTCCGCTTTAATTAATTACAATGAATATATTTTATTTCTTGTTATTTTTTTTATTGGTGGCAATAATACTACAGAAAATAGCAGTACCTATTGCAATCCAGAGAGCAAGGTTCATTTGAAGTCATCCCCTCAAATTTACTATTTATCTTTCGGTAGATTGTAATATTTTCACAAACCCAAATTGTATTCATATTTTATTTACATGCCCCCCCGGGGGATAGATTCTATCTTTTTACTAACATATACATTAGTGCATTTACTATAGAAGCTGCCACATTACTTCCACCTTTTCTTCCTTTTATGGTTATAAATGGTATATCTAATTTTTCTAATTCTTTTTTTGATTCCGCTGCTCCTACAAAGCCTACTGGTACTCCTATTATAAATTTTGGATTTGCTTTTCCTTCTTTCATAAGTTCCATAAGCTTGTATAGTGCTGTTGGTGCATTCCCAAAAGCGAAAAATTCTATACCTTCCTCTGCTGCTAACTCTACTGCTGCCATGGATCTTGTTATTCCTCTGTCCTTTGCAATTAGAGCTACATCTTCTTTAGATACAAAACACTGAACTATAGAATTTAAATCCTTTAAAGCCTTTTTATTTATACCTGATAAAGCCATGTTGGTATCTGTATAAATCTTTGTACCCTTTTTAAGAATTTCTTTTGCTGCCTCTATGGCGCCTTCCTTTATATAGATTAAATCCTTATATTCAAAATCTGCTGTAGTATGTATTACTCTTTTTACTATCTTTAATTCTTCTTCAGAAAAATTATGTTCTCCCATTTCTTCTTCTATTATTTCGAAACTTCTTTTTTCTATATCCATTGGTTTTTTTATATAATCTTTCATAACTCTATCTCCCTACCTTTAAGCCTTAAACATATTAAATAAATATCATACAAACTCGAATTTACCATTTCATGGAATATCATATAAAATTCTGATTTTCCAGCCCAATATACTTAAATTGGACAATTAACCATTACCTCTCATAACTCTGCAAGGATTTCCATAAGCAATCTTATTAGAGGGAATATCCTTGGTAACAACACTACCTGCACCAATCACTACATTGTCTCCAATAGTAACACCTGGCATGATAATAACTCCACCGCCAATCCAAACATTGTTTCCAATTACAACTGGAGCTGTCTGTGTCTTGCAAAACTCAAAAGAACCATCTTCCTTAACTTCTCCAAATCTTTCTTGTGCATTTGTGGGATGAAATGCTGTATAAATTTGCACATTTGGAGCAATTAGGGCATTATTACCAATAATGATTTTATTATCATCTAAAAAAGTGCAATTCATGTTTACTTCACAATTGTTTCCCAAATATATGTTATTTCCATAATCTACGAAGAATGGTGCCGTTATCCAAAGATTAGCGCCTCGCCCTCCCAACAATTCTGTTAAAATCCTATTTTTCTGTTCCAAATTTTCAGAATTTGTTTGGTTATAGTCATGAACCAAGTTTTTTGCCCTATGCCATTGCGAAAGCAGTTCGCTATCTCCACAGTCATAAAGTTCTCCTGCCAACATTTTTTCTCTTTCAGTCATTTTAACTACCTCCACAAATTCCTATTTTTATAAGTTGAATAAAAATTAACTTTAGAATATATTATACTTTAATCCACCCTTTATCTACCCAATGTTGATTATCAACAGATAATGTCTTTTCTTTTTTAGCAACAGCCTGATGCATCATTTTAGTGATGGAAAATTTAATCCTTACTTTTATTCCCTTATGTGCTATACGCCTTTTTTTATATTTTTCAGCAAGCTTTTTTGTTTTTCTTATAATAATATTTTTACGCTTATTGGATAGTTCATTCCAAATAACACCCTCGAGCAATCCTATTCCTAATTTTCTAATATCAGAAACCCCTAGCCAAGATAAACTTGTTGCAATGTCTTTTTGCGCTCCACCATTAAATAAACCTATAGCATTTGTCAAAATTACAGCCCTTTTATTAAACATTCTTTCATCCGGTCTATGTACCATCCAATGCACACACAAATGATCAAGTAAACTTTTCATCTGGGAAGTAGTTCTTAGGGCATAAACAGGAGAAGTAAATATAAGCAAATTAGCATTTAAAATAGCATTCCAAATAGGCATAACATACTCTGCGTGAGGGCAAAACTGCTCACCTTTAAAGAAACAATTTTTACATCCACAGCAAAAATGAGGCAAATCTTTTGGCAAATAAAATTCTGTTATTTCATTTCCCTCACGCAAAATCTCTAAAAAATTCTCTTTTATATTATAGGTGCAACCTTTTATTTCAGTTCCATTTATCACAGTAATCTTCATATTATTCAACTTCCTTAAAACATAATTTATTTTTCTGTTATAAAAATAATCTAACTTACAAATTCCTATTTAAATTACTGAAATCTATCACTAATCAAAACCATTTCCTGATGACTCATCCTCTAAATCAAATTCCGCTTCACTAATTAAATTACAAATAAAATCTTTAAAATTATCTGCTAATTTAGTTATTGCATAATCATATTCCTGATCAATATGCACAACACTTGGTTCCCCTTTAGGTCCGCATTCCCTATAATCTAAAAATATCATATCATGTCCAGCTGATGGACAATCAGCTATTGCAACCCCAATATCAGGATATTCCCAATCTTCAATCCAAAATCTACTTCCAAATTCTCCACACAATGAACATGATTTGTCTAAAGCAATACTAAATAATCCTGTTATGCCTATGTGATCTTCTGCCCAGCTTGTAGGAGTTTCTGTACGAATAGCATCTTTCTTGAGAAGTCCTCCATTATGAATACGCATTAACTCTATATATGATTCAGGCAATTTGTACAATATTTCCTTCTCTACCTGTTTTATTATTTCATCTGTAGGATAGTCAGATATATATTCTTTATATGAATAATCACAATCATCCCAAAGATTTTTCAATATATTATCATCAAACATAACTACTCAACTCCTATATAAATTACCACAAATCGGAATTTACAAATTTAATTCACTTCTCACTCTTACACCCTCTTGGTCCCAAATATCCTATAGAAACAAGAAAGATAATAAAAATTAAAACAAATGTAACTATGGAAATCGATGAAATATAGAATGACATTAAGAATCCAGAAATTCCAACCAATACTATTAAAAAAAGCACTGTTTTCAGTTTATGAACAGCAATTATGGAATTATATTTTTTCTGTTCTTCACTATCCATTTGATTGTACCACTTAAACCACTTAGATGACTTCTTTTCATTTACTAGTGTATAAATAATAAAAATTAATAAGGTTGCTGAACTAATTGCTAGAAGTCCACTTTGAAATTTGTCCATATCAATTCCTCCATCAAATTATTATTCTCCTAAGTTAAGTAAAACTCAATTTAGAATATATTATAATTTAATCGTGATATATTCTAAGACTTCATATTTTAAAATTTTTATCTGTTGAATAAATTTTTTATAAAGTCCACATTTCCGAAGAAATGTACATGAGCATATGCTGCCAATGTATTATTTTTTATATATCCACAGCTCCATTTTTTTGTGGAATCATCATAGAGATTTTTAGTAAGCTCATATATTTTATCCTCTTTTAAATCCACATAGGATTTATGAAATTCATGGCAATTAATTTTTAGCCCTTTAGGTAATATTTTATTTTCTTTTCCCACTTCTATTTCAGCATACCCGAAGTTCTGAAGCCTTTTAGTCATATGACATTTACCTTTAAAAAATCCTACAGTCTTTTTATAATTTTCCTCTAAATCTTCTATGCCCTCTGTTAAATACATAAGTCCTCCACATTCTGCATAACATGGTAGTCCATTATTTAATGCTTTATTTATACTACTTAGCATAGATTTGTTTTCTCTTAATTCCTTTATAAAAACTTCTGGGTATCCACCACCTATATATAAAAAATCTAAATACTCTGGCAATTTTTCATCCTTCATAGGACTAAAATATTTTATGTTACCTATATTTTCTAATAGTTCTATGTTCTCTTTATAATAAAAACTAAAAGCTTTATCATAAGGTATGCCTATATTTAGATTTTTGTTTTCTAAGTAAAAATTATCTTTATATTTTTCTGTTTTTTCAAAGTGATTTATTAAATTTTCTATATCTACATATTTTAAAATTAATTCACTACATATATCTATTTTTTCTTCTAAATCTTTTATTTCACTACTTTGTATAAGACCTAAATGTCTACTTTTTAATTCTAATTTTTCTTCCTTTGGTACATATCCAAAGACCTTTAATCCACAATTTTCTTCAACTAATCTCTTAAGCAATTTATAATAGATTTCACTTACTTTATTAAAAATTACTCCAACTATATTTATCTTTTCATAATTTAATATTCCCATAATTTCCGCGCATAAGGTAGCACTTTGAGCCTTTGGAGTTAATACTAAAACCACTGGTAAATTTAAAACCTTTGATAGATGTGCTGTAGAGTATTCTGTATCTATTCCTTTACCATCATATAATCCCATTACCCCTTCTATTACTCCTAAATCACCTTTTCCCCTACTATAGGATGCTTTAACTCCATCCTCTCCCATTAAAAACAAATCTAAATTTCTAGAACTGTTTTCTGTTACATAAGAATGAAAGGCAGGATCTATATAATCAGGACCAACTTTATAGCCTTGAACTTTATAACCTTTTTTAATTAAAGCCTTCATAAGACCTAAAGTTACTGTGGTTTTTCCTCCACCACTACTATTGGAAGATATTATTATACTTCTCATAAAAACACCCCTTTGATTCAGAGTACAGAGTGAAATTTTTTCATTTCATGAAAAAATTTCACCCATTGCAAACTATCTACTTATTCTCTATTGCAAACTAATTACTCATTTTACGACAGCTTCTATGTACTATTTTCTGTCTTCTTTTAGCCAAGCACTTGCTTCGAATGCATAATAAGTTATTATTATATCCGCTCCTGCTCTTTTTATTGATGTTAGCATTTCTAGAGCTACTCTTCTTTCATCTATTAATCCTTGTTTAGCTGCTGCTTTTACCATGGCATATTCTCCACTTACATTGTAAGCTGCTAACGGAAATTCAAATCTATCCTTTGCCATTCTTATAACATCTAAGTATGGTAAAGCTGGTTTTACCATTACTATATCTGCACCTTCATTTATATCATCTTCTATTTCAAGCATTGCTTCTCTTCCGTTTGCTGGATCCATTTGATAAGTTTTTCTGTCTCCAAATTGTGGTGCTGAATTAGCTGCTTCTCTAAAAGGGCCATAGAAAGCTGAACAATATTTTGCACTATAAGCCATTATACCTACATGTTTAAAATTATTTTCATCTAATATTTTTCTTATAGCATAAACTCTTCCATCCATCATATCTGAAGGGGCTATCATATCTGCTCCAGCTTTTGCATAGGATAAAGATATTTTCGCTAAATATTTTAATGATTCATCATTGTCCACATTATGACCATGAATTATTCCACAATGTCCATGACTTGTATATTGGCACATACATACATCTGCAACTATATATAATTCTGGCATTAATTCTTTTAATCTTCTTATACCCTTTTGAACTATTCCATTGTCATCAAAAGCTGCAGAACCACATTCGTCTTTATGATCTGGTACTCCAAATATCATTATACCTTTTATGCCTGATTTTTTTACTTCCTCTACTAATTCCTCTAATCTATCTATAGAATAATGATAATTTCCTGGTAATGAAGATATTTCTTCTTTAATATTTTTTCCTTCTACTACAAACATTGGGTATATAAAATCTTCTTCTCTAATCACTGTTTCTCTTACCATAGCTCTTATTGCTTCATTTTCTCTTAATCTTCTGTGTCTTCTAAACATAACTCTCGTCTCCTTTTAATATCTAGCCTAAGCTAATTAAATTGAATTTATTTATATATAAACTATAAAGATTTTATAGATTTATAACATCTAGTTAAGGTCTAAAAGTTTATCTATTATGCCATTTATAGAATATTCATCACAAATACTGCATTTTATATTATTTTTATCTAATTCTTTGGCTGTAATAGGACCTATTGCTATAATATCTTTTTCTTTTATACTATCTATGTCCACCATGGAAATCATATTTCTAACAGTAGATGGACTTGTGAATAATACTGTGTCTGCATTTTCAAATCTTTCAGTGTATGTACATTGTCCACATAAAGTTTCATATATATGTACTTCATCTACAATGCAACCTTCTTTTCTTAATGCATCCACAAGAAAGGGTCTTGCATCTTTTGAACGAGGCACAAGTATCTTATCTCCTTTTTGTATATGCTTTCTCATTTCTTCAAAAAGACTTTCTGCTACAAAATGCTTTGACTTAACGCTTGGCATTATTCCTCTCATCCTTATTGCCTCACTGGTGGCTGGTCCTATAGCTGCAAATTTAGCATTAATATTTCTAATATCTATATTTTCTCTAATCAAATAATCAAATAATATTTTAACTGCATTTACACTGGTTAAAGCTATATAATCATATTCTTTTAATTTACTTAAATAAGACTTTAAATTATCCTCTGTATTTTTTATTTCTATGGAATTTATTTCTGTAACTTCAGCCCCTAAATCTAAAAGTTGAACTTTTAATTCCTTAGCTTGCTCTTTTGTACGGGTTATGCATATATTTCTTCCAAATAAAGGCTTTTTTTCATACCAATTTAATTTATCTGAAAAACTAACTACTTCTCCTACTACTATTATTACTGGTGACTCTAGTTTAGCTTCTTTTACTTTTTCTACTATATTTTCTAAGTTGCCTATAACTTTTTTTTGCTTTGAGGTAGTGCCTTTCATAACTACTGCTATCTTACTTTCTTTGTCCATTCCATTTTCTATAAGACCTTTAGTTATTAATTCTAATCTTCCAAGACCCATTAAAAATACTAAAGTTCCTCCTATATTAGCCACAGATTTCCAATCTATATCTAATTTATCCTTAGTCATAGCTGTAAAAATATGAAATCCCCTTGATATTCCTCTATGGGTTATAGGAATTCCTGCATAATTTAGTACAGACACTGGAGAAGTTACTCCTGGTATAACTTCAAATTCTATATTTTCTTCTAAAATATCTAAGGCTTCTTCTCCCCCTCTTCCAAATACATAGGGATCTCCACCTTTTATTCTTCCTACAATATGACCTTCTTTTGCTAACTTAACTAGCATTTTATTTATTTCATCCTGACTTTTATAATGACAGCCCGGTTCTTTTCCACAATAATAAATTTCACAACTTGGTGCTAAATATTTTAACAATTCTCCATTTGCTAATCTATCATACATAACTGCAGTACATTTTTTTAGGGCTCTTATAGCTTTTAAAGTTATTAATTCTTCATCCCCTGGCCCTGCACCAATTAAATATACCTTACTCATATTTTCCTCCTAAACATAAAAGTGCGGGATACCTTTTTATTTAAAATTACTTTTTCCCACTAATCCCACTTATAATACTCGCATATTCTATTAAAGTGAGTATTATTAATTTATAATCATAATAATTACCTTATATCTTAATCAAACATAACTATTCATACTAAATTTATAATTCCTATACTTCGCATAGTAACTGATAATCCTCTTTATAAGCTTTTATAAAATTCCTATAAACAAACTTTACTTTAGTATAAGAATAACTTAATGAACATATCTTATCTAATCTATGAAAATGCCTACTTTTAGTCCTTTAATATATGTTCTGCTAAGGCTATACCTAATTTTTCATACTGATCTTTAGTTCCTGTAATTTCTTTTTTAATAATTTTATTTTTTCTTTCAAATATGCCTATTATATGCATTATATTATCTTTTATAGATGCATAGGCTCCTATAGTTGAATGGCAATCTCCATCTAGTTCCCTCATAAAAGCTCTTTCTGCCAAAACACATATTTTTGAATTATAATGATCTAAATCTTTAAATAACTCCTTTTTAGGATGCTCCTCCATAACTTCTATGCCTAAGGCACCTTGTCCAATTGCGGGTACCATTTCTTTTGTATCAAAATAGTCTGTAATTAAATGATCTAAATTTACCCTTTTAAGACCTGCTACTGCTAATATTATTCCATCTAGATTTTCTTTTTTTATCTTCTCTATCCTAGTTTGAACATTTCCTCTTATAGGAACAATATCTAAATCTGGACGTAGAAGCTTTAACTGGGCTGCTCTTCTCCTACTACTTGTACCGATTTTAGCACCTTCTCTTAAATCCTTAAATTTTATATTATCTAAGGATATAAAGGCATCTCTTACATCTTCTCTTTCAGGAATAGCTATTATTTCAAATCCCTTAGGCATTTCATAAGGTACATCCTTCATGCTATGTACTGCTGCATCTGCCCTTTGTTCTAACATAGCTACTTCTATGTCTTTAACAAATAGCCCTTTTCCACCTATCTTATCTAAAGATACTTCTAATATTTTATCTCCTATAGTTTCTATCAATAATTTTTCACATTCTATATCATGCTTTTTATTTAACGAATCTATTATTATTTCTGTTTGCACCTGAGCAAGCTTACTTCTTCTTGTGGCTATTACAAAATTCAAAATCCATACCTCCATAAAACATTGATAAGATTAGATTACCATACCCTTTTTCAAAAAAGAAGTGAAAATCATTGCTGCAGATAAAATCTATAATCTCATCTTTCATAGGATTATTTTTTGTGATGCTTCTTATATATGTTACATATTCTATATAATTATCATATTTTTCTAAGTCTCTTTTTATTTTTTCTCCTATAAAAGAAGTAGCTTTTGGACAACCTATTTTGTTATTTAAAGCTAACACCATAGTTTTACTTTCCCTTTGAAAACTGTTAAAACATAGGCTTTTATCTTTATCAGAACAATCTATGTATAGTTTACTCAATTCGTCACAATTATTTCTTATTTCATTATTTACTTCTTCATCTTCTGTAGCTATAACAACTAAATGCTTATCTAATATGTATTTTTTATCATAATTATTTTTTATAAATTCTACATTGTTATATGTTTTTAAATTTAATACATCCTTTGAAAACTTAGGAGCTAGTATATATAAACTACATTCTCTATCTAAAAAAGCTTTCCCTTTTATAAAAGCTGCCCTTCCCCCTCCTACTATTAATATTCTTATTCTTCTAGACTTTAAAGCAATAAAATTATATTTTTCCTGCAAATTTATCCACTCCAAAATTTCATCTTCTATAATTTAAATTTAATATAC
>OGSC01000485.1_pt1 | contig 17999 bp, 17 predicted proteins | sample 1573751 | NCBI WGS metagenome assembly OGSC01 (sample SAMN03295840, study PRJEB24534) | human gut metagenome | isolation source: fecal sample 8 from infant 5 | host: Homo sapiens | place: USA: Pittsburgh, PA | collected 2014-07
GAATAAAGGTGCTTATGATAAATGCAGTCTATCTAAAACTAGTAATAATTTTATGTCAGTTTATGAATAAAATCTTTTAATTTTTCTTTATCATTTAAAACAACTACATGAAAATTATTTTCTTTTAATTTTAAATTAAGATTATTAGATATCCCTAATGTAATAATAGTATTTACGTCCTGCTTTTTTAAAAATTCTACCATATCTTCTTTAAGTTTTTTTAAAATAATATGCTTTTCTATAAACTTATCTTCTTTTAGTGTATAGAACGTAAATTTAGTAGTATCTTCCTCTAGAGCGCATATCTCATTTTCCTCTATTGGAATAACTATATTTTTCATATAAACACCTACTATCTTAAAATAATTTTATTCCATAGCCATGTCTTAAGGTAAGGGCCTTCAAAATTTAAATAAGTATAGATTCTTCTCATAAATAAACTACATGTAAACTTAAGAATTACTCCTTTTATAGTTTTCCCCACTTTTCAATAAGAATACTATTAAATTTATCTAAATCTATTATCTTATTTGGCATATTTACTTTAAATCCTTTATCTTTTTCACTTAAACTTATAATTCCAGATTTTAGTTCTTCTATATCAGGATTTATATAAACAAAATTTTCATTGAAAATCTCCTTATTTGTTATATACATAGCTGCCGATGCATCCCAATTGCAAAAGGCTTTTATATTAAAAGTTTTTTCCATAGAATTAAACCAAGGCTCTATTTCTTTATATACATATCTCAATATTTCATTTGAACTATTTTTAAGTACATTTAACTCTTTCTCTCTAAACAAAGCTTGAAGAGTAACATGTCCATCTAATATAGTTATATCTGCTCCTGAAGTTAAAACACTATAGGATGCTTCATAATCACAGGATAAATTTAATTCCCTAACCTCTACCCCTGAAATAAGCAAAGGTTTTGTTATACCACCCATCAGTACAATATTTTTTACATTTTTATAAAAATTTTCATCATATAAATATGCACCATATAAGTTAGACATGGAACCTGTAGCAAGTATAGTTATTTCTCCTTTATATCTGCTAGCACTTATAGCTAAAAATTTAGCTGCTTCACTAATTCTTCCTGTGTTTAAATCTCCACCTTTAAAAATAGGCTTATATTCTTTGTCCAAAAGATTCATAATTCTAAGATTATTTTCATGAACTTCCTCTACAGTACCATTACCATGAGTTGATGTTAAACCAATTAGCTCTACATTTTCATTACCTATAAGATACATTAAAGTTAAACCATCATCCACGTCTTTATCTTTAAGCCCCATGGTGTTATCACAGTCATAAATAATCCTATGCATTAGCATTCTCCCCTTTTTTATTCTATTTGTTCCACTTTGTATACTTTTTTAGCCTTATCTATATAAACTATGCCATCTAAATGATCATATTCATGGCAAAAAGCATCTTTTAGTAAGCCTGTTGCTTCATAAGTAACTTCTTCACCTTTCTCATTTAGTCCTATTATAACAACTCTTCTAGGTCTAATAACGATCCCTTCATAACCAGGATAGCTTAAACATCCTTCTTGACTTTCTTCTTTTCCTATTCTCTTTAAAAATTTAGGATTTATAAGAATTATAGGTTCTTGCCCATTTCTTAAATCTATAATAAAAATTCTTTTTAAATAACCTATTTGAGGTGCTGCAAGGCCAATACCGGTACCTGCATATAAAGTATCCTTTAAATCTTCTATAATACCTTTAATTTCATCATCAATACATTCTACTTTTTTACTAACTCTTTTTAAAGTCTTATCTCCAACTTGTAATATCTCTCTTACTGCCATAATAACTCTTAAAGCCAAAAGCTTTAAAACTCCCTCCTTTTTGTGATGTATATCTAAATTATACATAATATTCAAGAAAAATGCGAGATTATTATGGAAAATACGAAATTTAGAAATTTATTTAGCTATACTTATAGTCTTGCTCTAAAATTAAAATACTTACTTTAATATATGTGCAAACATAATATTTTATTAAAATTATTTTCTCATATATAACTATTCACTGATTTTAAAGTAAAACATATTTACTTTAGATAAAAAAAGCAGCGGGTTTCGCTGCTTTTTTTATACCATATTACTTTGCTTTTCTTCCATCATACTCTTAATTTTCATAAGTCTTGTTACTGTACTTCTTTCATTTTCATCTAACTTCATTTGTATAAATCTTATAGTTTCCTCTAGTTGAGGTATAGTCATATATTCTAGAGCATTAACTCTTCTCCTAGTTTTTTCAATTTCATCCGCCATTAGTTGGCATGCTTTTTCTACTTTAGCTAATTCTAAAAGCTTAGGTAATATACCATATAACTTTTCTATAGCACCATCTAATTCAGCAGAAGTATTGGCAAAACCATACGGGAATATACTTCCTTTATCTCCTTCTAACTTTCTTTTAAAGTCAAATACAGGCACATTAACACTCATTATGTTTTGCTTTTTAACATCTACAGAAATGCTTTCCTTTGGATAAGCTACGGCTTCCTCCAAAAACTCTGGCGACATAACCGCACTAGCCATTAAAAAGTCTTTAAAAGACCCTTCCAATTCCTTTTCTACATCTTTTCTAAGTTCGTTATTCTTTTTTATCATATCTATGAATCTTCTCATAAGCTCATCCTGCTTATCTTTTAGAAGTTTATGTCCTCTTGTGGCTGTTGTTAACCTCTTTTTAAGTTTAGTGAGCTCCATTCTAGTAGGATTTACATTTAATTTCATAAAGATCACTCATCCCTTTTAATGGTTATTATTTGCTTTCTTCAGCTTTATTTAAATATTTTTCTAGATATTCATCTCTTATTCTCTTAAGCTCTGACTTAGGTAATATAGTTAACAATTTCCATCCAAGATTTAGTGTTTCTTCTATAGTTCTATTAGTTGTGAACCCTTGAGATACATATTCTCCTTCGAAAGCATCCGCAAATTTAGCATACAATTTATCTGCATCGGATAATGCAGATTCCCCAAGTATTACGGATAATTCTTTAGCTTGCTTACCCTGTGCATAAGCTGCAAATAATTGGTTCATTGTATCTGCATGATCCTCTCTAGTTTTGCCTTTACCTATACCCTTATCTTTAAGTCTTGATAATGAAGGCAATACATCTATTGGAGGCATTATACCTTTTTTGTATAATTCTCTACTTAGTATTATTTGTCCTTCTGTTATATATCCTGTTAAGTCTGGAATTGGATGTGTTTTATCATCTTCAGGCATTGTAAGTATAGGAATTTGTGTTATAGAACCTTCTTTGCCTAAGATTCTTCCAGCTCTTTCATATAAAGTTGAAAGATCTGTATACAAGTATCCTGGATATCCACGTCTACCTGGAACCTCTTTTCTAGCAGCAGATACTTCACGAAGAGCTTCACAGTAGTTTGTTATATCAGTCATTATAACAAGTACATGCATTCCTTTTTCAAAGGCTAAGTATTCAGCTGCAGTAAGAGCCATTCTAGGTGTTGCAATTCTTTCTATAGCTGGATCATTAGCTAAGTTTATAAATAAAACCGCTCTATCTATAGCTCCTGTTTTTGTAAAGTCATCAATAAAATATTGTGCTTCTTCAAAAGTTGTTCCTATAGCTGCAAATACAACAGCGAATTTTGAATCTGAATTTAAAACCTTTGCCTGTCTTGCAATTTGAGCCGCAAGTTCCGCATGAGGCAAACCAGATCCTGAGAAAACAGGAAGCTTTTGTCCCCTAACTAAAGTATTAAGTCCATCTATAGCTGAAACCCCTGTTTGAATAAATTCATCTGGATAGTTTCTTGCCACTGGATTTATTGGTATACCACTTATATCCTTTTTTTCATCAGGAATTATTTTAGGTCCTCCATCTTTAGGATTACCCAGTCCGTCAAATACTCTTCCTAACATATCTTCAGAAACACCTAGCTCTAGAGGTTTGCCCAAGAATTTAACTTTAGCTCCTTTAATGTTTATTCCAGCTGAACCTTCAAATAATTGAACCAATGCTTTATCTTTATTAATTTCAAGAACTCTTCCACGTCTTTTTTCTCCATTATGAAGTTCTATTTCAACAAGTTCATCAAAACTAACGCCTTCTACTTGATCAACCAGCATAAGTGGTCCAACTACTTCTTTAACTGTTCTATATTCCTTAAGCATTCATTATACCTCCTTTGCTGATTAATTCATCTATTACCTCTGATAATTCATTAAATATTGCATCTATATTTTTTATATTTTCCTCTGAAATATATTTTGATCTTGCTATTTTATCTCTAACTTCTAAATCTAAAAGTTCTTTTAAATATACTCCTGCATTTAATGCTCTTTCAGCTTCATCATAGAAGAATAAAACTAATTTTAACATCTTATATTGCTTTTCTAATGAAGCATAAGTATCTACTTCATGGAAGGCATTTTGTTGCAAGTAATCTTCTCTTAAGGATTTTGCAACTTCAAGTTTTAATCTATCCTTTTCAGATAAAGCATCTATACCTACAAGTCTAACTATTTCCTCTAAGCTAGCTTCTTCTTGAAGAAGTGACATAGCCTTAATTCTAAGTGCTGTCCAATCAGATGCTACATTTTCATCCATCCAAGGGCTTATTTTTTCTATATACAATGAATAGGAATTCAACCAATTTATAGCGGGGAAATGTCTTCTGTATGCAAGTTGTGCATCTAATCCCCAGAATACTTTAACTATTCTTAAAGTAGCCTGTGTAACGGGCTCTGATAAGTCTCCTCCTGGAGGGGATACAGCCCCTATAACTGTTAGAGCACCTTCTCTTTCCTCAGATCCTAAAGATAACACATTACCCGCTCTTTCATAGAATTCTGCTGCTCTTGAACCTAAGTATGCTGGATATCCTTCATCACCAGGCATTTCTTCAAGTCTTCCTGACATCTCACGAAGAGCCTCAGCCCAACGAGATGTAGAATCTGCCATTAGTGCAATAGAATATCCCATATCTCTAAAATATTCTCCTATAGTTATTCCAGTATATATGGAAGCTTCTCTAGCTGCAACGGGCATATTAGAAGTATTTGCTATAAGTACAGTTCTTTTCATTAATGGTTCACCAGTTTTAGGATCCTTTAGTTCTGGGAATTCATTAAGAACATCTGTCATTTCATTACCACGTTCTCCACAACCAATATAAACAACTATTTGAGCATCTGCCCATTTCGCTAATTGATGTTGTACAACAGTTTTTCCACTTCCAAATGGTCCTGGAACACAAGCTGTACCACCCTTTGTAACTGGGAAGAATGTATCTATAACCCTTTGACCTGTTATCATAGGTTGTGCTGGATTAAGTTTTCTACCATAAGGTCTGCCCTTTCTAACAGGCCATTTTTGCATCATCATTAAGTCAGAAAGTTTATCTCCATCCTTAACTTTTGCCACAGTATCAACTATAGTAAAATCCCCTTCTTCTATAGTTTCTATAGTTCCTTTTATACCATAAGGAACCATTATTTTATGTTCTACTATAGAAGTTTCTTGAACAATACCTATTACATCTCCTGCTTCTACGGTATCTCCTGCTTTTTTAACTGGAGTGAAATGCCATTTCTTATCTCTATCTAATGAATGAACTTCTACTCCTTTTGTTATGAAATCTCCAGCCTTTGCTTTTATAGCATTTAAAGGTCTTTGTATTCCATCAAACATAGCTTCTATTAATCCAGGTCCTAATTCAACACTTAAAGGTTCTCCAGTAGTTATTACTGGATCTCCTGGTGCTAAACCTGCAGTTTCTTCGTAAACCTGAACTGAAGCTCTATCTTCTCTCATCTCTATTATTTCACCAATAAGACGTTTTTCACCAACTTTTACAACGTCATATATATTTGCCTCTTCCATTCCTTCAGCAACAACTAAAGGTCCAGATATCTTTAAAACACGTCCTGTCTTCAAGTTCACCTACCTACCTTCCTTATAAAATATTAACACCAACTGCTTTTTCCACGTTATCATTTATTCTCTGCATACCAATATTTAGAGACCCCTGATTACTAGGAATAAGTATAACGGCAGGAATTAATTCTCTATTATATCTCTCAATAGTTTCTTCCAAGTTTTTAGCTATTTGTTCTGTAACAAATATAATAGCATATTTTTCCGCGGCCATTTTATTTATAGTAATTCTTGCTTCATCTGGTTCAGTAACAGGATATACATCAATACCAAGAGCTTTAAAGGCCAATATGGAATCTTTATCTCCAACTACACCTATTTTATACATAGATATCACGCAGCCTTTCTCTTATTATTTCGCTCTTCATGTTATTGAGCTTTCCAATCATTATAATTCTTATAACTTTTATTTCATTTTCTTTGGCATATAAATAAGATATTATTGGTTCTGGGCCAAAACTTATATATTTTGCTCTTTTCATATACTCCATTATAAAATTATCACTTAATTTTTCAAAAATATTTATTGAACCAGTCTTTGAATAAGCATCTATCCCAACTCTAAGAACTTCTCCATAATCTGTATAAGAAAGTTTTGCCGGAATATTTTCAACTGAATCGTTAAGTAAAGCTATCAGTTTATCTTTATCTATAAAACCTCCACTTATGATTACACTTGTAAAAAAGTTTTTATCTTTGTTTTGCTTTTTAACTCTTAAAAGAGTTTTTATATTATTTAAGTCAATAAGACTTTTTAAATATTTATCTAAAAATTCATCTCCTATTTCCTTATTTAATGAAAGCATTTGTTCAAACATATATTTATCAAGTATAATATCAATTCTCTGTGGATCTTTATTAGTACCGAAGTCTTCCAAAGCATCTTCTATAGCTTTTCTCATTATTGGATTTAAATCTCTATAATATTCATTATCTATAAAAGTCTTAAGCTTTTCTATAGGCACATTACCCACAGGGATTATTATATCTGTAAAATCTTTATTTAAAATTTTCCCTTTTATCATAACTTTAATGTTATGATAATCGTACTTTAAACTCATCATATTAACTAAAGATTTTACAGGGGAAATTTCGTAGAGCAAATGATAAGCTCTTTTAAGCTCATTACTTAAAAGTATTTCATAATCCTCAGGCCTTTTTACCTTTGACATAAATATAGAATATTCAGTTTCTTCAAGAATCTTTAAAGCTTCTAAAGGAGAGCTGCTATCTATCATCCTATCAAGTTTTGTTTTGTCAAGGAGTCTAGTTTCTAATACTCTAATTCTAGGTATTACCTGAGTAAATAGTAATGCATCCATGAATTTCCCTCCTTAGTTAAATAACACTCTTGCAACTTCATACTCCAATTCATCTTTCATAGAACTAATTAAAGCTTCAAAAGAATTATTTATTTCAATTCCATTTTTCTCTAGTAGAAATCCTGCCTTAAAATCTCTTGTTTCATCACTTAAAGAAAGATTGCCTAGTTTTCCTTTTTTAACTAATTCACTATTTATTTCATTTATAAAATCTTCAGTTATAAGTAACTTGTCCTTTAGATTTATTATAATCTTTTCATCTCCGTCTATTGGAAGAGTTAAGATTCTCTCTTTAATATAAGAAAGATATTCTTCTTTTGATAAAGAGCTTAACTTTTCTAAGGACTTTTCAAGGACATTTTCTATAACTTTTTGTTTTGATTGAAGCTTTTCATTTCTTACTTTAAGCTCTGCATTTGATAATATTCTTTCTCTTCTTATTACACTTTCTCTTTCTGCCTTTTCAATAGTATTTTTTTCTATAATTTTAGCTTCGACAGTTTTTTTATCTAATATTTTTTTTCCATCTTCCTTAGCTTCTTTAATAAATTCCTCTTTTTTTACTTTGGCTTCTTCAAGAATTTTCCCAGTTAGATTATTTATGCTAGACATTCGCCTCACTCCAAACTATTTTATGTTTAAAACCATAAATAATGATGCAACGAAGCCAAGTAATGCGTAAGTTTCAACCATAACTGCATATATAACGCCCTTCATAACATCATTAGGCTTCTTCGCAAGTATTTGTACTCCAGCTGCTGCTGCTTTACCTTGAGCTATTGCTGACTTCCAACCTGCAAGTGCTATTGGAAGAGCTGCCATAAAGTATGCAAAACCATTAGCAAGTGTAGGTGCCTTACCACCAAGAATACCAATGTTTAATAAAATCATAAGTGTAATAACAAATCCATATAATCCTTGTGTACCTGGAAGAGCAACTAATATAAATGTTTTACCAAACTTTTCTGGTTCCTCTGTCATAAGTCCTGAAGCAGCTTCACCAACTATTCCTATCCCTTTCGCTGAACCTATTCCTGCTAAACCTGTTGCTAATGCAGCTCCTAAAAGAGCAAATATTAATCCACCATTTTCAGTTAAAAAATTCATAAATGTCATAATTAAAGTCCTCCTTTATAAATCTTATTTAGTTATTTTTAAGTATTGATCTGAAAGTTTATATGGAGTAAATTTCTTTCCTCCACCTTCATAAAATTTATTAAAAAATTCTAGGTATTGAAGTCTTGCAGTATGCACATATGATCCAAGTGCATTAACAAGTAAATTAAATAAATGGAGAGCTACAAATAAAATTGGTGATATTATATAGCTAAATGGGCTTGGAATAAGATTTACTATAAGATTTAATGCATTTGCAATAAATCCTGTAGCAAGCCCTAAAGCTAAAAGCCTTGAATAAGATACTACATCTCCAAGATAGCTTGTAGAACCATAGACTCCATATATGCCTCCACCGATTTTTCCTCCAAGAGTTGGAGCTGATCTTCCCTGTGTAAGAAGTAATCCTACAAATCCTATAATTAAAAGAATTTTTCCAACAGATGAAGCTACACCAACTAACATTAAAATTGCGCCAATGAGTACAAAGTACCATGTTAACACATCATATATTGCATCCTTTAATTGTCCACTCCTTATAAGTATATAAGCCTTAAGACCTAAGCCTACAAATATATGAACTAATCCAAATATAACAGATAATATTAATATCTGAGTTATACCTTTTGCTGGGTCTATAAGATATGGTATCTTTATTCCTAAATAATTAGAGAACAAATCTCCAAACCATCCACCATACATTGCACCCCATATAACCGTTGAAATTCCAGCAAATAAGAAAAGTTTAAAGGTATTTCTTTTTGCTGTATCTTTAACTTTCTTTAAAGCAATAGAAGATACTATAACCATAATTAATCCATATCCAGCATCAGATAGCATCATGCCGAAAAATAAGAAATAAAATATTGATAAAATTGGTGTTGGATCTATTTCTTTATACAAAGGAAGGCTATACATTTCAACCACACTTTCAAAAGCTGATGCAAAACCATTATTTTTTAACTTAATAGGTACTTCTTCTACATCATCTTCTTCATTAACCTCTGTAAAACTTAGATAATAATCATTTCCTATAGCTTTCTTAATGATATTTTCCAGTTCTTCATTTGTATCTAGAGTATTCCAACCACATATGGCAATAACTTTTTCAGATTTAAGGAAATTTTCTGACGCATTAAGCCTAATAATAAGATTATTGAAATATTCATAGGCAATTTGTATTTCTTCAATCTTACTTTCATAGGTTTTAATTTCAGTATTTATTTTTTCAACTTCCTTATCTATTTCTGAAATTTTAATATTAAAATTCTCTATAACTGCTTTAGGACTATCTTCATAAACTAAAGTTAAAGAACTAAATCCATAGTTTTTAAATAATTCTTTTGCCTTTTCTTCTTCCTCTTTTAAAACTAAAGCAAAGATATATAAGTCTTCATTATCTTCATTAATAAATTCTATATATTTATTTTGAAGATTATCTTGAAACTCATTTTGAAAATCTTCTTTATATTGTTTAGATATAGTACCAATGAAATATGAAGTTTGTTTAAGTTCCTTTAAATTTTTAAACTTTGCATCAAACTTTTTCCATGGGAGAAGACTGTTTATTTCTGCATCAATCTTTGTTCTTTCATTGCTTAAATAATTTAATCTGTCTTCTTTCATTCTTAAATCATCATAAGTACTTTTCCAATCAATAGTTTTAATTTTTTCATTTAATGTACTATAAGATAAAGATTTTTTATCCTGTAAAAGTGCTTTTAACCCTGATGCTTGAGTAACATATTCTTTTAAAAAATCTAAGACAAATTTTAGCTTCGATAAATTCGCTGCATATTCTGAATATTTTGAACCAACTGAGTCCTTATCAAGAAGCTTCAAACTTTCATCTTTTTCAATCAAAGCATCATTTTGAAGATTTATGAATTGAACTCCTTCAAAGCTTTGAAGTTCTTCCAAAAGCTTTTCTTTGTGTGATTCAAAGGCTAATAATGTAAATTTATTCATTTTAACTATTGCCATTAAACTTCACTATCCTTTCAACCACAAGATTAACTGCTTTATCAAGCAAGTCATTGGAAACATTTAAGATTTCATCTGCTTTCTCTTTACCTTCTTTAAAAATAAGTGTTGCTTCCCCATTAGCCTTACTTTCAACTTCATCCATAATTCTTTTTGCTTCTAAAGAGGACTTATTAATTATATCTTTATACTCTTTTAAAGCATTTTCTTCAGCTTTTTTAATAATTTCTCTGCTCTCAAGCTTAGCATCATTAATTATTTTATTAGCTTCTTCCTCTGCAGCTTTAATTTCTTTAATTGCATCCTTTGCCAAAATATCACCCCCTCGCAGATTAAATAATTCAATACTATATTAAATGGTATTGAATACACCTTTAAATTATTTATATCTAAGTATAATACTAATTATACTTATTAGCAATACATATCAATACTAATTTTTAACTAAAAATTCCTTATAACTAATATCTATTCCTTATTTCCTAAAAAAACTATATTTTCTCTGTCTTTTTCGTCAAATATAACATATATCTCTCTTTTTTCTTTTATACCTGACCTTATAAACTTCTCTATATCTATGAAAAATTTCTCTACGTGTATATTATCGGATATCTGAACTCTATTTTGTAGTAGCTTATCCTTTAAATATCTTTTAATTTTTTTATCTATATCTCTAATTAAAAACTCTGGCATCCATTGCTTTTTATTAAATTTTAAATAATCATATTTTATTATTTCTTTTAAAAACTCACTATTTTTATTTAGAAATTCTTCGTTAAATTCTAAGAAAACTTTATAGTATTGAGGTCCAGATATATTTCTGTCAAAATATCCCTTGTCATTACAAAACATAGCTAACCTATAATAAAAGTCAAATGGATTTTTAAATTCTCCCATAAAATATTTCAATATATTATTAAATTTTCCTGAGTTATAATATTTATCTACTACCCCTTCTACTTTTTTTAGTATAAGCAATTCCTCATAACTTATGTCCTTTGTACTTAATATTTCATAAGGGGGATAAGGAGAATATACCATGCCCCATTTTTCTGCTTCTAACCTCATAGGAGATCCTTTTAAAAGCTTTAAAAATCCTAATTGTATTTCTTCTGGCTCTACGCTGTAAACATCATTAAAGGAAATTTTAAAAGAGTTATAATCTTCTCCTGGCAGCCCTGCAATAAGATCTAAATGTTGTTTTATATTTTTAAGTTTTTTAAGTTCCTCTACCTTTTCTTTAATAGTTTCAAAATTTACATGTCTATTTATATTTTTTAAAACTTCATTATTAGTAGTTTGAACTCCCACTTCAAATTGAATTCTTCCTTCTTTTGATTTGCTTAAAATATCTAATTCTTCCTTTGTAAGCAAGTCTGCGGATATTTCAAAATGAAAAGTAGCATCTGTATCTAAATTTATAATATATTCCCACACTTCCATTGCAAATTTGTGATTGCAATTAAAAGTTCTATCTACAAATTTAATAAGCTTAACATTTTTATCTACTAAAAATTCAATTTCTTTTTTTACTCTTTCTATATCATGAAATCTTACTCCATGCAATGTGGAGGACAAACAATATTTACACTTAAATGGACACCCTCTTGAAGCTTCATAATAAACTATTTTATTTTTCAAATCTTCTTCTTTTTTATAAGGAAATACTACTGAATTCATAGAAATATTATGTCTTTCTCCAGTGTACTTTATCCCATTTAATGTTTTAATATATAATCCTTTTACCTTATCTAAACTTTTATTTTCTATTTTGCATTTAATAAATTCTCTAAAGGTTTCTTCACCTTCTCCTTTTATAATATATTCACCAGGAACTCTTCTTAAAAAGCTTTCACTGTCATAGGAAACCTCTGGCCCTCCAAAAATTATTTCTGTAGAAGGCTTTACTAATTTAATTAAATTTGCTAGTTCCTCTACATATTCTAAATTCCATATATAGCAAGAAAAAGCCACTAAATCAGCTTTTTCCATAATTATTTTTTCTAATATATTTTCTTTCCTATCATTTATAGTAAACTCTTTTAACATACACTCATAATTTAAATCCTCTGTATTAGCTCTTAAATATCTAAGAGCTAGATTGCTATGAATATATTTAGAGTTAATGGCTACTAATAGTGCTTTCATTAATTTCTTCCTTCCTCTTTTCGTCCTCTTTGGTATTAGTATTTATTTTTTTCTTCCCTTTTATGTAGTACACTCCATCGGAAGACTTTAAATCCTTTATTTCAAAATAAGGATCTAATAATTTTATAGTAGTATCTATAGAACTATCTTTTAGTAAATTTAGATCCTTTATAGATATATTTTTAACTTTTTCTCCTGGCAATAAAATTTTTATTTTTCCATTAAAGGTTTCCTTTAATTTTTTATCAATATCCCAAATATAAACATTTCCCCCTTCCTTTAAATACCTATATATATCACGTATAAGACTCATCCTATTTTTTTTGAAAAATATATTGCTAAAGGAAAACAATAAAATACAGTTATCATAATAACCTTCTTTTATGTTTTCCTTTTCCTCTGCTCCATTTATATATTCTAAGTTTGAATCCTCATTATATTGTTTATATATGTTGTATATTATTCCATAATTATCCGTACCCACATCTAATAAGTTGCCCCTAAAAATTTCATTTTCCATATTAATAACAATTTCGTTTATAATACTCACCCTCTTTATATATCCCCTAAGTCCACTTTACCATTTTTTTATAATCAAAATACTTATTTTAATTTCAAATTGTAGCAAAAGGGAACATTTTTTTATTTATATTAAGTATAGTCACTATATATAAATAATTCTTAATTGTATACTATTCTACAATAAAAAAAAAAATCCTCCTATTAAAGGAGAATCTTATTTTTTACCTTCATTTCTTCATAAAATAATAATAAAAACCCTGCAGTGGTCTTTTGAGCTTCATGTATTATAGTAGTAGCTATTTTAGCATATCTTTTGTCTGTGTTTTTTATATTTATGCTCCTTAAATAGGTATCGTTAGCCATTATAGCATTATTTACTATAAAATCTTGTAGTTCATCATATTTAATTATTCCTTCTTCTGCATCAAAAGAATAATCTGTCATAAGCTTACTTATTATCCAAAGCTCAAATTTTCTATGGCTTTTTAAAAGTTTGTTATTTACATGTTGAGGCACTGTAGCATCCTGTATTAAATGACAGGCAGCACCTAAATAAAATAAACTTTTTTCTATATTACCTTTATTAAAACTTTCTTTTGCATTTTTATAATATTTTCTGCATTCTGTTAATGCATCAGAAAAGCCATATAATCCTTTTCCTTTGCTTACATGATAAAAATGATTAGAACTTTTAAAATCCTGATCTGCCCAAGAAACACCGTTATTTATGTGCTTTATATATTTTTTAAAAAACTCATACTCTTTTTCATAATTCTCTACTTTAAGTAAATCCACCGCTTTAATATTTATATATTTATGCACAGTACAGTTAGTTTTAAGCATTTTCTTTTTTAAAGGATTTACCGCAAAAAATACTCCTTTTAAAGCACTCCCATAAGTTTTTTCAAGTTTTTTTATCATTAGGAACCTTCTTTCTCTTAATTTAATTTCCCTTATTTATAATATATAAATATCCTCTATTGTTGTCTAGTATAATTAATTTTTTATTAATTACTTTTATACTTTCTATATTTGCTTTTTCAAATTCTGCTTCTTTTTTTATTATACCTAAATTATCTAAAGAATATAAGGCTTTTTCACTCTTTTCGTAAAATATTATAGAATCCTTTGAAAATATATCCCCAGTATAATCTATTGCAATAGTTCCTATGGAATTTAATGTTTTATGTTGATATAATGGCGCTGGTGGATTAGTGTGGGGATGTTTATCCAAAACAAAACTTACAGGTTTATTGTCTTTCCCCTTAAATCTAGGAGAATTTATAGGATCTCCGCCTGAATAATCAGGCCACCCATACCAAGTACCCTTATTTATTTCATAAATATAATCTCTATCTCCCTTTATTGGTCTATCTCCCCTAAATTCCATTCCCCCTACAGAAACTAAAAGCTTTCCTTTACTATTAAAATCTATACCATTGAAATTTCTTATACCCCATGCATAGGTCTCCATTTGTCCTTTTTTTAAATTATATATTATAATGCTAGAATTACCTGGAAAATGTTCTGCTACCCTTTGCCCTCTTACTGACTTAGTTCCATAAGTACTAAAAGCTCCTGTACCTTTAGGTCCAAAATTTTTACCGTTTAATGTAAGAGAATAAGGAGATACATCTGAAAAGAAAGGAGAACTACTAAGCCATTTATTGTCCTTACCTACTACTGCTGAATTAGTAGCAGCTCCAATAGTCAAATACAAATGATCTTTCTTTATTATAATAAGACTTTTATTATAGTCCCCCATATTTGGCAAATTATCCATTAAAACCTTTTCCTTATTTTTTTCTATATCATAAGAATAAAGTTCATTATTAGAAGTAAAATATAAATGTTTATCCCTATAGGCTAAACTAGTTATGTTTAAGTTCTCCTTCTTTAGTATGTCGTAACTCTTACCTTTCACATCTATAAACTGTATCTTATCTTTAAAAGCTATATAGAAATTCCCTTCCTTATCTAAAACAAAATCTTTAGCTTCTTTTAATCCCTTATATTTTAAAACACAATTAAGTTTATCATTATAAAGCTTAACTTTATTATTTTCATAATAATGCTTAGTTATAATAAAGCTGAAAATCCCTATTAAACATATAATCATAAGGGATTTAATAATTTTTTTCATAGTACCTCCAAAATCATTGATACCCCTATTTTTTATAATTATTTTTTTATATATAAATAAAGACTATTTATAAATGCAATGGTTCCAGAGAAAAAAATCACTATAAGCCATTGAGCTAAATTAAGAGCAACTGTATGGAATATATTCTGCATAAAAGGTATATATAAAATACTTATAAGCATAGCTACAGATATTGCTACCGCTCCCACTAAATATATATTAGTAAAATATTTAATTTCAAATATAGAATGCCTTTCAGATCTACATTCGAAAACATGTATAAGTTGTGACATTATAAGTGTACTTAAAGCTAATGTTCTACAAGTCTCTAAGGTGAATCCATAATAAGACCCTGCCATAAAAGAAAGTACAGTGCAAACCCCAATTAAAGAACCTCTTATAATTATTTTTTCTTTTAATCCTCTTGCAAATATCCCTTCCATTTTAGGTCTAGGTTTTTCACTCATTATATCTGTATCTGCAGGATCTACACCTAAAGCTATGGCTGGAAGTCCATCTGTAGCTAAATTTACAAATAATATTTGTATTGGAAGTAACGGTGTTGGTAAATACAAAAGTGAAGCTATAAACATAGTCAAAACTTCTCCTAAGTTACAGGAAAGTAAATATCTTATAAACTTTCTTATATTATCATATATAACTCTTCCTTCTTCTACTGAAGCTACAATAGTTGCAAAATTATCATCTAATAAAATCATAGAAGAGGCTTCTTTTGTTACATCAGTGCCAGTTATACCCATAGATATACCTATATCTGCCTCCTTAACTGCTGGAGCATCGTTTACCCCATCTCCTGTCATTGCCACGATTTTATTTTTATTTTTAAATTCTTTTACTATTCTCAATTTATGATTAGGACTAACCCTTGCAAATACTGTAATAGTGTCCAATTTTTTATTTAACTCTTTATCATTTAATTTATCTATCTCCTCTCCCTGCAAAACCTCTTTTTCACTTTTACAAATATCTAGTTCTTTCCCTATAGCATAGGCAGTATTTTTATGATCTCCAGTTATCATTATAGGTTTTATACCTGCCATTTTACATTTTAATACTGCATCTTTAACTTCTCTTCTTGGGGGATCTATTATACCTGCTACTCCTACAAATATTAGATCCTTTTCCAAAGATGCACTTCTTGTAAGTCCCTCTCTTTTATAAGCTCCTGCTATGCAACGTAATGCTTCATAGGACATTTTTTCTATAGCTCTCTCTACCTCATGTCTATGTTTATCTGTTAATTCCTCTATTTCTCCGTTAATTAAAATATATTTGCATTTTTTTATAACTCTTTCTGGAGCACCTTTTACGTAGCAGGTTTCACCACTTCCATCTTGTACTATAACAGACATCATTTTTCTATCAGAATCAAAGGGATTATCATAAATTCTTCTACCTTTGTCTGTAAAACTTTTTATTTCATTTTTACCCCTAAAAAGAGCTTTAACAAGAGCAGTTTCTGTAGGATCTCCTAGCACACTCTTATTTATATCTTTTTCCTTCATATCCAAATTAAAGTCATTACAATAAGTAAAGATTTTCTTTAGTATTAAATTCTCTGGAAAATTTTTATTGTCTAAATTATAAATCTTATTATCATAATACATCTTTTTAACAGTCATATTATTTTCTGTTAAAGTACCGGTCTTATCTGAACATATAATAGATGTACATCCTAAAGTTTCTACAGCAGGTAACTTTCTAACTAAAGCATTCCTTTTAAGCATTCTAGATACTCCTAAGGCTAAGGCTACCGTTACTATAGCAGGAAGTCCTTCAGGAATAGCTGCTACTGCTAAGCTTACTCCTAGAAGGAACATTTCATATTTATCTTGTCCTCTCCATATACCCGTTAAAGTTACAATAACACATATTATAATGCATAGAACTACAAGAACTTTTCCCAAGTAGGACAGTTTTTCTTTTAGTGGAGATTTTTCCACCTGTATGTCATCTAACATTTCTGCTATTTTCCCCATTTCTGTACCCATGCCTGTTTCTACAACCTTTGCCTTTGCTCTTCCCTTTAAAACAACAGTACCCATATAAATACTACTATTTTTAGAATTACTATTTTTTTCCACACCTACAGATTCACCGGTTAAAAGAGATTCATCCACCATAAAACTACTCTGTTCTACTAATATACAATCTGCTGGTATTCTATCTCCACTTTCTAAAATAACCAAATCACCTATAACAAGTTCTTCTGCATTTATAACCTTTACACTAGAATCCCTTATAACCTTAGCTGTAGGAGAAGATAATTCATTTAATGCCTCTAGGGATTTTTCTGTCTTAAATTCCTGTACAAATCCTAATATAGCATTCATTATAACTATAATAAGTATAGTTATAGCATCTGCTTTTTCTCCCATAAATCCTGATATTAAAGTAGCCGCTATTAATACCCATATAATAAAATCATTAAACTGTTCTAGAAATATTTTGAAAGGAGATACTTTTTTCTTCTTCTTTAAAACATTGGGTCCATATTTTTTAATGCGCCTTTGCGCTTCTCTTGTGGTAAGTCCCCTATATAAATCTATTTTAGACTCATTCATTACTTTAATTCCCCCTTAACCTATTTTCTTATATTATGTATAATTAATATTGATGCACTTTATGAATATTTTTTAACTTAAACAAATGAATTTTATTAAATCTTTACTAAAAATTGTAGATATCCTATATAATATACATATCAAATACTCTCTTTATCCGATGACTATCCGCTCTAATACTCCCATCTTTTTCAAAGTGGGAGTAAAGAGCGGCTATGTCCCTGGATAACGATTTCTAAGCTTTA
>OGSC01000486.1_pt1 | contig 17976 bp, 18 predicted proteins | sample 1573751 | NCBI WGS metagenome assembly OGSC01 (sample SAMN03295840, study PRJEB24534) | human gut metagenome | isolation source: fecal sample 8 from infant 5 | host: Homo sapiens | place: USA: Pittsburgh, PA | collected 2014-07
AACTATATAAAAAGGAACCTATTTCAGAGGAAGTTTTTATATTTTTAACCTTTGAAAGGAAGTCTTCCTGATCCATAATGCTCATTAACTCTTTTAATGCATTCATATGGTTTACTTTATCTATGGAACATATTGAAATTATAACACTTACTGGATCATGTTCAGTATTTCCAAAGGAAATTGGATTTTTTAAGGTTAGCATACTTATGCCAGTTTTTAGAACTCCATCCTCTGGTGCTGCATGGGGCATAGCTATTCCATGTGCTATAACAATATAAGGGCCCATATTCTTTACTGTGTTTACCATAGCATCTATATAGGATTCCTTTACACAGCCATTATTCATTAATATCTCCCCACTTTTTCTTACTGCATCTTCCCAGTCTTTAGCTTCTTCATTTAATTTAATAAAATCAGGTTTTAGTAGTTCTTTTAAAGAAGGTTTATGATCTTCAGTAATGGTAGGATCTTTTATATTCAAATATAGTGCTAGTTTATTTCTCAATTTATAATAATCATGTATAGTACAATTTTCTTTTATAATATTTAAAATCTCTTGCACCTTATCTCTTTCTTCATATTTACAGGAACTATTGCATTCTTCACTGTTATCTCTAATAAATTTTGCAAAGTATAAACCTAATTCACTGATGTTTTTTTCCGTTAAAAATGTATTTACTTCTATACACTTTATCCCCTTAGCCTTTAATGGAATTGTAGTTACAATTAAATCTATGTTTTTATTATATTTAAGGACCTTTTCCATAGTATGGCTGGATATGGTGTCTATTATATTTATATCAAATATAGATTTTAATTTATTAGAAATAAACTTTGATGTACCTATGCCTGTGGCGCATACTATAAGTACATTTGGTTTTCTATGTTTTTTATTTTTGCTTCTTTCTATGGAAGCCATAAAGTGTAGTGTAAGATATCCTATTTCCTCTTGATTTATACTATCGCCTATATCCTCTTCTATAAACTTTACACCTTCCTCTATACTTTCAAAGATATAGGAATATTTTTCTTTTATTTCTTCTATCAATGGATTTTTTACTTTAATATCATGCTTAAGCCTGTATATAGCTGGACGAATATGCTGAGCAAGACTATCAAAAAGCTTATTATCCTTACTAAAATTAATTCCTGTTATGTTTTCTACATTTTCTATTAGTTTAAATACTATAAGATGTAAATAAATCCAATCATCCTTTACAATATTTTCAAGGGTAGAAGTATTGCTACCTAAAATATGAATTGTTATATAGCCTATTTCGTCCTCTGGTATAGATATTTTGAATCTATCCTCAAGCATCTTTGCTATACCTGATGCAATAGCATATTCCGCAGTTTTCCTTAGATTCTTAAGCTCTTCACTATCCATTATTATATCCTTTGATAATTCTATTCTTTTAATGGCTATAGCTATATGAATAACAAGATTATTAAAAGCATCATCTGAAAATGAAGTTTCCATCTGCTCCTCTGCAATTTTAATAGTATTTCTTATAAAGTCTATATCTATATCATTAAAAAGCTTAAGGGTGGTTACATTGAAAAAGTTTATAGAATCCATGGTCTGAAAAAAGAGCTTTACTGCAGCCCGTCTAAGATCCCTTTCACGCCCCAATATTTTTATGCCCTGTCCCTTTGAACTTTCAAGGGTTATTTTATTTTCTAATAGCCATTTTTTAACCTCTATTAAATCATTTATTATAGTACTGCGGCTTACCATCATCCTATCTGAAAGCATATTTATAGTTATAAATTCACTCTTATTTAAAAGCTCATAAATTATATAAAATACTCTCTCTTTCTGAGAAAGAACATAATCATAATTATTAATTTTGCCTATAATCTTAAAAAGTTTTTTTATTTCTTCATCCTTTAAATCTAGGCTGATGCCTAAGTTAGATTTTCTTTCAAGTTTAGGAAATTCAATCTCAGCTAAATAATCATCTATTTTATCTAAATCATATCTCACAGTTCTAGGACTTTTATTAACTTTTTTAGAAATTTCCTTTATAGTTATAGGCTTTTCGTTATTTACTATCATCTGCAAGATATTTGAGCATCTTTTATTTAACACGATGCATCATCCCCTTTAGTGTTTAAATTAAAAATATAATTGCCAAATAAAATTTATTTACTATATTACTTAAAATGCCTAATAATCCACAATAAAATACTCTTTATATAATAACTATAGATTTTATTATAAACTTATTATATAAAAAAGAAGTGTAAATATATTAAAATGAAAACTTTTTGGAAATCATTTTATATATTTACAACTCCTTTTTATTAATTTATTCTTCTATATTATTTAATGCTTTTGATTTAGTTTTAATAAAGTTTGGAACTATAAGAGCTACTAACATCAACATAGCAATAATTATTATTCCTGTTTTTCCTGCTAGATTTGATGTTTTTCCAATAATTATACCAAGAACACCGAAATCAAAATCACCAAAGGTTGTGTTTTTGAATCCAAGGGTACTAAGTACTGGAAGAAGTAATGCTGGGGCAAAGGTTATCAAAAGTCCGTTTACAAAACTTCCAATTACAGCTCCCTTTTTTCCTCCTGTTGCATTTCCAAATATACCTGCTGTAGAACCACAGAAGAAGTGAGGTACAAGTCCTGGTATTATAAGCACTCCTCCAGCTACTCCAAGTAAAACCATACCTATAATTCCACCTATGAATGAGCTTACAAAACCTATTATAACTGCTGTAGGTGCATAAGGGAAGAATACGGCACAATCAACTGCTGGTATAGCATCTGGTATAATTTTTGTTGCAATACCTTGGAATGCTGGTATAAGATCTCCAAGAATCATTCTTACACCGTTATAAACAATAGTAACACCAACTGCGAATTTTAGTGATGACATTATAGCAAATAATATAGGTGACATTCCATCTGATAATTTAGATACATATTCAGGACCAGCGGCTACTGCTGCTACTATATAAAATACCATCATTGTAATTGCTGTAGAAATAGTTGTATCTCTTAAGAATCCCCACTTTTCAGGAATTTCAATATTTTCAGTACTTTCTTCAGGCTTGCCTACTTTTGAACCAACCCAAGCTGAAACATAGTACGCTAAGCTTCCAAAGTGACCCATAGCAATTTCATCACCATCAGTAACCTTTAATGTGTATTTTTGACCAATTGCAGGTGATATTGCACTCCATGCTCCAAGCAAAAATCCACCAAATAGTATAAGTTCAGTTCCCTTCATACCGGAAGTTCCTAAAACTGCTGATAAAAGACATGCCATAAAGAAACTATGATGACCAGTTAAAAATACATATTTGTATTTAGTAAACCTTGCTATAACAAGATTTATCAAAAGTCCAACTACTAAAATTGACATGGTTTCTACCCCTAGTACCTTTTGGGCAACAGCAACGATTGCTTCATTATTTGGTACTACCCCAGTTATGTTAAAGCCAGTTTGGATCATTCCTCCTAGGGGCTCTAAGTTTGCTACTATAAAATCTGCACCGGCACCAAGCATCAAGTAACCTAATATTGGTTTTAAAGTTCCTGTAAGAACCTTATGTCCAGGTTTCTTTAAGGCTACAAGTCCTACTAATGCCATAATACCCATTAATAATGCCGGTTGTTTTAAAACGTCTCTTAAAAATTGAAGTAATCCTAACATTTTAATCAACTCCTATTTTTTTAATTCTTCATCCTTTTGTTTTATAATTTCAAGTACATCCTCTGTGATTTTTTTCTTATTTATATAACTTCTTACCACAGCTACATCTCTTCCTTCAAATTGTTCTGCTAGTTCTTTTACTGTTACTATTAAATCCGCCTTTTTACCTTGAGCAGAGTTAAAATCAGTAGATTCTACATTTGCAGCTATTCCGTTTTCTTTACATATTTCCTCTATCTTCATAGCAAGCATAAGACTGCTTCCAATTCCATTTCCACATACAGTTAAAATATTCATATTAATCCCTCCAATTTGTTTATATATTTTATTTTATATAATCTAGTATTTCTTTCTTTGTTGATGCATTTCGTACAATCTTTAAAAAATAATCATCTTCTATAAGCTGAACAAGTTCCCCTAAGACCTCAATGTGTGCCTTATTATCTACAGCACATAAGAATATAACAATATCTACAGGATCATGTTCTTCGTTGCCAAAATTAACTGGATTTTTAAGCTTCAAAAGTCCAATTCTTATATTTTTAGCTCCAGTTTCAGGTCTTGCATGAGGCATTGCTATTCCAGGTGATATTACAATGTAGGGTCCCATATTTTTTACCGTATCTACCATAGCATCAATATAGCTATGTTCTACGGCTCCATCTTCCTCTAATAGCTTTCCCCCTAATCTTACTGCTTCTTCCCAGTTTTCTACTTCCACGTTTACTTCTACAACCTGATCGTTTATATAATTTTTAAGCATTAGTTTTACCGCCCTTCTTGCAATTATAAAATTGAAAATCCAAGGCTAGATGCGTCTTTGTAAAATCCTCTTACAGTTTCAATAGAATATTCCTTTAGATCCTTTCCCATGTTAGGCATCTTTTTAAGTATGTCATTTGTTACAGTAATTATTTCACAACCACATTTATCTGCTTCTACTATGCTATAAAATTCTCTGCAACTTGCCCATAAAAGTTCTACGCCTTCTTTAGTTTTGCAAATTTTGCTTGCTTCTTTCATGATTGTAACTGGATCTTCTCCTGTATCTGCTATTCTTCCTGCAAATACTGATACTATACTATCTACTCCAGATTTTAATGCTCCTACTACTTCTTTTACTTGATCTATTGTAAATATAGCAGTTACATTAAGGTGATATCCTTTTTCTGAAAGTTTCTTTATAAGTGGTGCTGTTGATTCACCCTTTGTGTTTGTAACAGGTATTTTTATATAAACATTCTCTCCTAAATTTCCAAGAACCTCTGCTTCCTTTTCCATAGTTTCTAAATCATCTGAAAAAACTTCAAAAGATACAGGCATATCCTTTATTTTTCCCAATACTTCCTTTGCAAATTCCTTGTAATCAGTAATTCCTGCTTTTTTCATAAGAGATGGATTTGTTGTAAATCCTTTAACTATTCCTTTATTATAAGCATCTAACATACCATTTAAGTCTGCTCCGTCTGCAAATATCTTAATTTTTAAATCATTGTACTTCATAAAAATCACTCCTTAGTTTTATATACTGTAATCCTTTTCTCTTCTATGTCTTAATTATATAAACTAAGGGTTTCACCATCAAGATTAATATATTTCAACATAATTGTGGCAATTTTTAATATGGAGTATCTATAATTATTTAAACTAAAAAATGATAATGCTATTTTATTAGGTAAGTTATCAAGCAAATAAAAAAAGGATACCTACATTAGTATCCTTTTTTATGACAATAGTTTAATATTGTTCACTAATTTTTTTATTAAAATTTCTTTTTAAGATATATTCTACAGTAATAAATACAATAACTAATATTAATAATTCAGGTTCTAGTAAAATAACGCTTGTATTATAAATATCAGATTTATTTAATATTAACGATATTATAGTAAGCAGTAGTGTACATACTCCTGAAATACTCCATATTAAACTACATTTTCTATTAACCGAAGCCAAGTTATTTGTATTCTTATACAAATGTTCTCTATCTCTCTCTGAAAAACCAGTAAAAAACGTTGCTATAGGTATAATTAAATCTAATGTTTTGTCTATTTTTTTATATGAATTACATTTATATAAAATTCCTATAAAAATCATTAGTACAGGAATACCTATATTGCAAGTGGATATTAATATATTCATACCAAAACCTCCATATATCTTATAATAACATAACTATTATTAATTACCCTTTTTATGTAAGTATTATTCATGCGCAACAAAATGCATTTGTTATTTGAAATATATCTTTATTTTACCATATTATTATAGGTTTTGTGGTGTATTATAGAAATTTATTTATATCAAATAATTCATCGTAAAGAATAATTACATATTTACTAAGAAATTCTACTTTAAATAAAATCTTATTAATTTGCGTAAATACTTATTACATAAATTTAAAAGGATATTGATAAAATACACTTATCAATATCCTAGAAAATACAATTAGTACTGATCTTTAATATATTATTATATACTATGGGTTACACACACTACATGGAGTTAAGCCTTCATTTCGTGCTTGTGATACTGTTGTTTCATAACAGCTTTTCTTTAAATATCTACACCCTGAACTATGATATTTAGATCCAGTTCTGGTTTTATATACTGTATAATTTTGATTATCATCTGCATTTTGGCTTTCATTAGACTGACTATTTGAATTACCTTTGCCTGTTGACTGTGCAAATGCTGCCTGAGCTTGTTCATTCTCAGCTTTTACTTTATTTTCTTCTTCTTGTTTTCTTTTTAATTCTTCTTGCTTTTTTTGTTCTTCTGCAGCCTTTTTCTTAGCTTCCTCTTCTTGTTTTCTTTTTTCTTCTGCGGCTTTTTTCTTAGCTTCTTCCTCTTGTATCCTTTTTTGTTCTTCAGCTAACTTCTTTTCTTCTATCTTTTTTTGTTCTTCTTGCTTAATTTCTTGTTCTTGTTTAGCTTTTTCTGCCATCAATTTTTCATTTTGAATATTATTTCCTACGGCTACATTAAGGCTTCCTATAATAGCTAAAATTATTATACCTGTAAATATAAAGTTTTTCTTCTTCCTAGTTAGTTCTTTTAAGTCTTTTTTGTTCTTAAAAAAATAACCTCCCACTACAATAGCTGAAAAAATAGTTGCCCATCCTGTAAATCTAGGTAAACTTCCCATTAACACTATATACATTACCGCTAATAAGGCTATATGGGATTTTTTCATATTACGAAATTTATCCACAATACTCCCTCCATATTTTTATAATATATTTCCTACACAAATATTCTTCTACAGAGTTATGGATAATCCTTCAAAAATATAAAATAATATACAATATCTACATAATTACAGAAACTATTTTATCTCTTCCCTTTAAATACTAAAAACCTGTCCTAAAAATAGACAGGTTTTTAAAATTTAAAGTTATTTTTCTTCTTTTCGCATAATCCTTACTAAATTATCTTTATGCCTAAATACCATTAAAATACCGGCTATTGTAGTAGAAATTATTATTTGAATAGGTAGTTTTGTGATTATACACATAACAGGTATTGTTATGCCTATTACAATAGACCTAATAGATACTATACTTGTAAATAAACCCAATATAAAATAAACTGCAAGCCCTGTTAACGTTGGAATAGGTGCAATAAAAATAAATACGCCAAGTGTTGTATTTACACCCTTTCCTCCCTTAAACTTAAGAAAAGGTGTATAATCATGTCCTAAAATTGCTGCTATTGCAATAATAGAAAGATAAGTGTCAGTTGAAACAGGTAATTTAATAATCTTTGATAAATATATTCCTAATACTACAGGAATGATACCTTTTAAAACATCTATTGTTTGAGTAATGATAGATATTTTAGTTCCTACAATTCTTTTTACATTTGTTGAACCTATATTCCCACTACCTTTTGTTCTTATATCAATTCCACATGTTTTCTTAGTAATAAAATATCCTGTTGGTATTGAACCTAACAAAAAAGAGATTACGCTAGTTATTATAATAATCATTTACTTCACCTTAAGTTTATTATATTTTGTAGCATCATATTCTACAATTATTATTTGATTAACGTAAAAATTATACCACAACATCTATACATTTTCATAATTTTACAGAAGGCATAAGAAGTTTAACACCGTTAAATCTTCTAAATTTATTAATTCAATTGATGATTCATTACTTTTTGACAAAAAAACAAAACTATGATAATAAGTAAAACTACAATAAATTTTATATTAGCCAAATATAAATGATGCAGTTATAAGTAAAAGTAACAGATAGGTAATAACACCTTTTTTCTTCCATATCAAATCAATAATCACAAGAAGAATAAAAACAAAAAGTGTTATTGCAATTATAATCAATATATTATCGCTTGAAAAATTATCAGATGAAATATTATACCCCATACTACTACTAAGTAAAATTCAAAAGTTTTTACGACTTTATTATCATTTAAAGATAGCCTAACATAAAGATTATATTCAATTTGTCAAATATTTTTTATTAAAACATAAATGTATAAAAAGAGAATCAATATTCGTCTAATTATATACAATATTTTGAAGTTAATGTTATAATTAGTATGTAAACAAGCCATGATTCAAATTATGTTTGTTATAAATCAGAAAAATTTATTGAATTAAGTGAGGGATGATAAAAAATGATTTCTAAGAAGGATATCACATAATATGTTTGATTGTTTCCTTATATAGTGATGATAAAATCATAAGCGTAAATAGTACACATGCAATAAAACATTCTATAGCTAAAATCATTTTCTCACCCCATTGCATAAATAATTTTAATTTGTAAATAAACTAACCTTTATAATCATCAACATCAAATTCATAATTTTTATAATAATACTTACGATCTTCTTCTGTAATTTCACGAATAACTTTACATGGATTTCCTATTGCTATCACATTGTCTGGAATGTCTTTTGTAACAACACTTCCCGAACCAATAACAACGTTATTTCCAATATGAACTCCAGGATTTACAACAACATTTCCTCCCAGCCACACATTATCTCCTATTGTTATACCAATTCCATATTCATATCCAGAATTTCGGGAATCAGGATGTATGGGATGACCTGCTGTATACAAAGAAACATTTGGAGCAAATTGTACATTATTACCTATAATTACTTTTCCCACATCTAGAATTGTACAGTTGTAATTTGCAAAAAAGTTATCTCCAACCTGAATATTCTTTCCATAATCGCAATAAAAGGGTGCCTCTATATGTACATCTGCACCTGCTTTTCCAAGAATATCTCTTATTAATTTATGGATTTTTTCATGTTCATCTGGGAAGCAATGGTTATACTCATAGATTTTCTTTTTATTTGCCATTCGTTCTTCTGGTAATCCATCTAAGCACGCTTTATATGGAAGCCCTGCTAACATTCTATCTTTCTGATTCATAATTGTCTCCACCTTCCACATTATATTAATATTGAAAATAAATTTCACTTTATCTTTTAACTTACATTATACCATTTTGAAAGGGATACTAGAACTCATTCAAGGGCCATTGAAGCAGATATAGCTAACATAATAATTCATGTTGGTAATAAAACTAATCAAAATTCTAATATTGTTAAAAATCTTTCTGAAAACTCTAACAACCTTTTAACCTTTGTAGCTAAATATGTTAATTCAGAAGATGATATTGCATGGACTCTTAATATCCGTGGAAATCATATTGAATTTTTCCCACTAATTTTATTATTATTACAATGGATGATGTGCATCTATTCATCAATAAAAATAAATTAAGTGATAAAATTAAATCAAGTCTTAAGAAAAATGCTGCATTATTTATACATCCATATAATAAAATATACAAAGAAGTTAAAAAGTTCACTAACTCTGATGTAGTTTTAGTTGACCAAGCTAGAATGAATTATGCATTATACAACAATATACCAGAACAAGAACTTATGTATTAGGGGAAGTACCACAAATAATGAAAGATAACTTTACTATAACTGTTAATAGTAATATGCATCTTGCTCATGGAGAATTCCTTTATGGTTGTAACGGTATGAATTTGGACATCCTTGCACGTGCCCCATTCTGGAATAAAAACTTAAACTTTAATCATGGTACTGGCCACGGTGTTGGATATTTAATAAACATTCATTAAGCACCAACTGGATTTAGATGGCAATACCGTCCAAAGGAAACTCATTGCTTTGAAGAAGGTATAGTTATTACTGATGAACCAGGAATTTATATAGCAGGCTCACATGAAATACGTATTTAAAATGAACTTATTGTATCCAAAGGCGAAAATAATGGTTAAAAGAATATACTAGAGAAATTTAATAATTGTAAAAATTTAATAATTATAAATAATAGAAGGAAGGTATTTCACAATGTCTGAAAAAAAACAAAAACATCCTATTGGATTATGGCTAGTAAATATCTCCATAGCTTTACAAAGTTATGCAGCTTATGCAGTAGTTTCAATATTAATACTATTTTTAACAGCTGATGTTAGCAAAAATGGACTTGGTCTAAGTGTACCAAAAGCCGCTGCTATCATAGGTTTATACCAAGGTATAAACTATATGGGTTCCCTAGTTGGTGGATATATAACTGATAAATGGCTTGGTATTCAAAAATCACTAATATTAGGTTGTTTTCTAACTGCTTGTGGTTATTTGGCGCTATTTTTTGCCAAACCAAATATTGGTAGTGTCTGGTTGGGACTTATTATCCTAATTGTTGCTGGTGCATTTTTCAAGGCACAAATTAGTAGTCTTGTAGGTGAACTTTATGGCAAAAATGAATTGTCTAAAAAAGATGCTGCCTATAGCATATTTTATATGTTTATAAATATCGGTGCTTTTTTTGGACCTATAATTGCTGGTTTAATTTCTGATAAATGGTTCGCTAAAGTAGCCGCTGATGGCGAAATCGCAGCCTATGGTTATAAATACATTTTTCTTATGTGTACTTTGATAATGATATTTATAGGTATCTTTATTTGGATTGTATCTCCTAAATGGCTAGGTGAGATAGGAAAATACCCAGTTTCCAAAGATAAAAAAACTTCCACAGAATCCATAAGCACAAAATCAACAGAGAAAGCTAAAGCACAACCTTTGACACAATTAGAAAAAAATCGTATTAAAGCAATGATTGTGATGTTTGTGTTTGTCATTATATTTTGGTCAGCATGGGATCAAACTGCTACATCCTTCTCTTTACTTGCAAATAAACTTGTAAACAGAACCATCGGTGGATTTACAATGCCTGTACCTTGGCTTACTTCTATTAATGCAATCTTTTGCGTAGTATTGTCACCAATAATTGCGAATATATGGTTAAAACTTGGAAATAGTAAAAAGGGCGACTTATCAGTTCCTACTAAAATGGGACTTGGAATGATTTTAACAGGTATTGCCTTCTTAACCTTAATACTAGGTATATCAACATTAGGTGGTGTTTTAGACGGAAGTAAACAAATGAACATACTTTTCATCATTGTGGCTTACTTTTTATTAACAGTAGGAGAGCTTTGCCTATCTCCAATAGGAATGGCAATGTTCAATAAATTAGCTCCTGCAAAATACGGCTCCCTAGCAATGGGTGCATGGTACTTAAGCTTCTTCTTTTCAAGTATAATTTCTGGAAAACTTGCAGGATTTACAGATACTCTAGGATACACCCAAATATTTGGCTTAATATCTGGAATTGTAATAGTATTTGGTGTAATTCTAATTTTATTACGAAATGGATTATTAAAACTAATGTCTCTAGATGAATTAGATAAATAATAACATAAAACAGTATTACAAAACAAAAGCCTATCTTAAGCCTTATATTTCAATGCTTAAGATAGGTTTTAAAGTTAAAATTGGTTAGAAAAATATTTTATTGTTAAATATAACATTCATATAAAAAGGTTTCAGTATTTTTATCTATAGATTCTCTTCTATTGAAATCACTGAATACATGGCTCCCTTTAAATCCTGCCTTTAATATTAACTTGTCTAATTCTCCAAAATCATATAATTTTATACGAAAATCCATTTCTTCTTTACCTAGTAAATTACCGCCATCATATAACTCATATAGACTTGGTGTAGATAATATTTTTTTGTGTTTATTATAAAAACTTTTACTTTTGAAGATTATATCATAACCTTCTTTGGTCTTTACGTGACAATTTTCAAGGTACTCTTCCCTATCAGAAATTATATTAGCAGTTGTCTCAGCAGCAAAAACAAACTTGCCTTTTGGTGCTAGTGCTTCCTTCATTTTTACCAGCACATTAAAGGCAATATCCTCATCAAGAAATAATGAAAATGAACCAGATGTAATAAAAATATAATCATATTTTTCCTTTGGAGAAAATTTTTCAATAGAACTTTCAAAGACCTTTGCCTTAGGAGCTTTTTTATAAAGTTCTTTTAGCATTTCTTCTGACATATCAAATCCAGTAATATTAAAGCCTCTTTCTAAAAAAGGTACTAGAAATCTTCCACTTCCACAAAGGGGTTCTAGTATTTTCATCTCCTTTTTTGCATATTGTAAATAAAATTGCAGCTCATCTTCTGGTGCATGAGGATGTAGTAACTCATACATTACTGTACATAAACTTCCATAATAATTAATCATTTAATATCACCTTTCCAACTTTTTTATTGGCACATAAATATCCATAACTGTGTCTGGTCTTAAATGACATCTTTCATCATAAAATTCAAAATCCAATTTTTCTTCATCATATTCGTAATCATTATTTTTAAACCATTCATCAAATATATATTTCCATGATTCTTTAATAATTTTTGCAAATTCCCTTTGGTCTTTGCTGTCTACCGTATTAACAGGATTTGTAGTAAACACTGCATACTGAGCCTTTGGTACTTCAACAGTTATCATATCAGAAGTTACCTTAGAAAAATCCTCAACAATAACCCCTAATAAATAGGTTATATCCCCACTATCAGAACAAGGTATACATAATCCAACTTCCCCATGTTTTAGGGGTGATAGAATTTTATATAGTTTACTTTCCAAATTTTCTCCATTATAATTGCTCCAAAAGGAGGCTACATCCTTTGTATATTTACTATCTGCCACATTAGTTTTAATACCATATCCAGCAACTTTAAATCCATGTTTTTTAACGATATATGGGTCATTCATAAACTTACCTAGGATTAAATTATTTTCACTTTTGTAATAGGATTTCATTTTTTTAATATATTGACTTGGACTACATTCAAACTCTTTTCTAAAGGCTCTTGCAAAACTACTTGGAGTTTCAAATCCCCACTTAAAGGCAACATCTATTATTTTTTTACCTTCTAATAAATCTATAGTAGATAAAGAAAGTCTCCTTTTTCTTACATATTCCATTAAGGGCATACCCTTTAAAAAAGAAAAAACTCTGCAGAAATGATATGATGAGTACCCTATTTCCTGTGTAATTTCTTTAAGTGTAAGAGGCTCTTTAATATGCTCTTCTATATAATCAATACAATTTTCTATATCTTTTCTATAATTCATTAAATACTCACCTACTTTATAAAGCTATTATTATGATATAACAAAATAAAATATTTTTCTGTTCTTATTTTGCTATTTTTATTATTAAAACTGACCGTAAAGATTATAGAATATTCTTCTTTTGCTTAATTCTAAAATAATATTGATTTTATTAAAAATGAATATGTTCAATACCCATGTGAAAATAACCACTAAAAATGGATACCATTATATTGCAATTAATGCTATAATCCAACTATAGTTACACCTTAATCTAATGTATAATTGTGATACAATATATTGTAAAATAGGAGGCATTATATGAAAAACAAACTTAAAATATTAATACCTTTAATAATAATCCTATCATTAAATTTAGTAGGTTGTGGAATGAATTCTGAAAAAAAATCAAAGGAAAATATAAAAAATAGTTCTAAAGTTGAAACATATGATTTGATAAAATATAAAGGCACATATGTAGGCGATAATAGTTCTGTAGGAAGTATTATAAAAAATTTACCTGCTAATAAATATAGTGCTGGATTTAGTCTACAAACTAGTAAAGAGCCATATGAAATAACTGTTAACTATAAAGCGAATGAAAATTTAGGTGAAGAAAATTATAATAAATTTTGGAGTGACAAAAAAGCTGACAAGCTTTTAGAAAAGAATGCGGTAGTATTATTATCTCTTATACCAAACGCTGAAATTATTAAATTTAATGTAGACAATATAGGAGAAGAATCCTATAAATATGATAGGAAAAATTTAGAACAAAAATATGGAAACTTAAAAAACTTATTTAAAGACAATGATTCATTGAAAAAATTTTTAAATAGTTAGTATTTTATAATAAATATATAACGAACACTCCCTATACTTGTAGAATTGGAATACAAAACAAAAAACTAGATATGGATATAAACCCATTCTAGTTTTTTGCAAAGGTATATTTAAATATTTTTAGCTACTTCATATGCACTCCAAATAGCATACATAATATTTTGAACTTTATTAGCATCTCCAATAAGTCTTGCATTTGGAATATCAAATCTAACTTGGTTATACAGGTCATTTTGAGATAAATATCCAATAGCTACAACAGCACTATCAGCATTAATAATTGATTCTTCACCATTTGTATTTAAGACAAAACCTTCATCTGTTTTCTTGCTGATATAGGAGCTTGTCTTAACATTAATCTTATTAAATTTAATTAAATCATTAAGCATATCATGGTTTGCATGGCATAAAGGCCCACCTACTTGCAGGATATCATTTTGCATCTCTACAATTGTAACCTCTTTACCTTGTTGTTTTAACCAAAGAGCTGTTTCGCATCCAACAAGTCCTCCACCAATTATAATAACCTTTTCACCAACATTTTTTCTTTCCATTAGCACATCTTCTGCTGAATAGACATTATCAGCTCCTTCAATAGTAAATGTTCTTGGACTAGAACCTGTTGCTAAAAGCACCTCATCAGCTCTAAATTCTTTAATACTTTCTTTTGATACAGCCACATTCAATTTTATTTCAACACCCAGATCTTTCAATGTACCTTCATACCACTTAACAAGTGCGCGATCATCATCTTTGAAATCTGGAATTCCTCCTGGTACAATATTTCCGCCAAGATAGCCATTCTTTTCAATCAATGTTACTTTGTGTCCACGAATAGCAGCAACTCTTGCAGCTTCCATTCCTGCAACGCCACCGCCTACAACAAGAACTTTCTTAATCTGTTCTGCTTTTTTTAGTCCATAATCCTTTTCACGTCCACAGGCAGGGTTTACTGCACAGGATACTGTTGCAAAATTTTGTAATCTTCCCATACATCCTTCTTGGCAAGATAAACATGGTCTAACTTTATCATACTTATCTTCAAAAATTTTATTTGGAATTTCTGCATCTGCAAGAAGTGGTCTTCCTAAAGCAATCATATCTGTTTTTCCTGACAAAATTGCATCACTTGATAGTTCAGGATCTTCCATTCTTCCTGCGGTAATAATAGGTACATCTACTGCATTTTTAAGGATCTCATTGTATGGAAGGTATAATCCCTTCTTTTGATACATTGGTGGATGACTCCAATACCATGAATCATAAGATCCAACGTCTCCATTTAACGCATCATATCCTGCTGCAACAAGCATTTTTGCAGCTTCAATTCCTTCTGGAATATCTCTTCCTTTTTCTTCAAATTCTTCACCTGGTAAACCGCCTTTACACCAATCTTTAATGAAGCTTTTTATACTGTATCTAAGAGAAACTGGGAAGTCTTGTCCACAACGTTTCTTAATTTCTTGTACAACTTCACAGGCAAATCTTAAACGATTTTCTAATGATCCACCATATTCATCAGTACGATGGTTAAAGAAAGAAATAGCAAATTGATCTAATAAATATCCTTCATGTACTGCGTGAATTTCTACACCATCAAATCCGGCTTTTTTTGCAATTTCTGCTGACTCACCAAAGGCTTTTACATATTCTTTTACTTCTTCTGTAGTTAACTCACGACAGGTTACTCCTGGTAAAAATCTATGTGGAATTTTAGAAGGTGCTACTGCCACTTTTCCTACAATAGATGGTATACTTACTCGGCCAAAGCCTGCTGATAATTGTAAAAAGATTTTTGCTCCATATGCATGGATTCTTTCTGTCATTTCATTACCTGTTGTAATAAAGTTTAAAGGGTTAATTGTTGGACATGGCATGGATGGCAATGCACATTTTTCAATGCTATTTTCCACCATTGTTACGCCTGTCATAATTAATCCAGTTCCGCCTTTTGCACGTTCTACATAAAACTCAATTCCTCTTTCATTAAAACTACCATCGGCGTTACACATTCCTCCTGGTCCCATTGGAGCAAGAACATATCTATTTTTAATCTCCAATTTTCCAATTTTAATTGGGTCATAAAGTACCTTATACTTATCCTTCATTTTCTTTCTCCTTTCTGAATTCACATTTGTATTTTTTTATTTTCTTGTTACCTTCAGTATAGAGCATAAAGTAGCTTTACTTTCAAGAGGATATTGTTATATTTTTATCGAAATCCATAATTCTATATATGGATGCAATTTAGCTCCCTTTTCAACCTCAACTAATAATATCTTTCCCCAGGCTATTTCACCTATTTCAAGACCTTTTTTTATTGCAAATTCAGAAGCCTTTTTAAAAACTTTCTGAGGATGTTGTGTAAAATCCTCATCTGCCATTACAATTGTATGTATACAAGAGGTGCTTTTTAATTGTTTTGTGTGTAGACCTAATGGAAGCTCTAATTCTTCTAGCTTTTTGGTGTTTACCAAATATCCAAAGTTACTCATTCCCATTCTTGAATCAAATACCCCCAGCTGAACTGTTGGCATTGCTTTTACCCATTCATGAATTATCCTTTGGGAACTACGCTTTTTTGAAAGCCATCCACACTCATCATCACATATAATCGTTACTTCAGGTGACTTTGCAAATTCATATTTATTCAATAGTTCTTCAATTCTTCTTACGCTAACAAGATGTTCCCCAATAGCATCTGCTAAATTCATGTAATATTGGGCCCTTTTTAAGGCTTCTAAGTGATACATTGCTTCTCTTTCTTCTATTAATTTATAATTATTTTCTTCCCCACCAAATTGTGCAATGATAGTTTTCATAGGTATTTCCATAGAACGATACTTTGTATAAGAAAGCAATCGAAATACATCTACAACATTATAGTAGCGATGACCATTTTTCCCTTTTTCCACTTTAATCAAATGTTCTTTTTCAAAATAGTGAATAGCACTTGTGGTGCATCCAAGAATTTCTGCTAAATCTGTAATACTATATCTCATAATTCTCTCCTTTCTGCCTAAAGTCACTTTAGGTATTTGTTAAAAGATTATCCTTCTGCTTTATTAAAATAATTTACTATTCCTTTAATTAGTAACAATAAATTTAAAATAGGCGTCATATATACTAAAAACATAAAGAAGTATCCTATTGATGGATTCGACATACTAGCATTTATTAATCCATTAACAAAGTTAGTTACCTTTTCGTTGTCTATTTCATCCAAATTCTCTTCTATATCATTGAAGGTTTCAAAGGGATCTATATCTTGAGACATGTTGTTTATCTTGTTTATTATAAAAGCCATTGCTCCTATTAAAATATTTAAAGTAAAAAAGTTCATATTTTCCACCTCTTTAAGTGTATCCTTTAATATTTATTATATATCGAAATCCATCTAAATGATTATATATGATATGTGTTTTACAACATATTGAATAAAAGCTTTAGATTCTTCTAAGACTTTTAATAATTGTGGTGTTTGAGTAAATTGTTCGTTTTTTCATATGCCATATTCTTATTCTCCTAAGAATTTATTAATGCTATTATTTATTGTTACTTCCGAAAATGCTATAATAGTTTCTGTTATTGCATATGAAGATATATCATTTATAAATTCTTCTATATCATTTAAAGATTTAACTAATAATTTAACTAAAAAGCATCCATCACCAGCAATTCTATAACACCATTCACTTCGTTTATACTCCTTAATGAATATCTTGAATTTTTCATACTGTCCATTTTTCATAGTTACCTTGACTATACAATCAATAGACAATCCAAGTTTCTTTTTATTTATTTTAATTGTATACCCTTCAATAACCCCATCATCTTCGAGTCTTCTTACTCTTTCAGTAACAGATGGTGGTGAAAGATTTATACGTTTAGATAATTCTCTTATAGATAGCCTACTATCTTTTTGTAACTCTTGCAAAATTAATACATCTATTT
>OGSC01000496.1_pt1 | contig 17442 bp, 13 predicted proteins | sample 1573751 | NCBI WGS metagenome assembly OGSC01 (sample SAMN03295840, study PRJEB24534) | human gut metagenome | isolation source: fecal sample 8 from infant 5 | host: Homo sapiens | place: USA: Pittsburgh, PA | collected 2014-07
CTATTTCAGTATATATATCTATAGTAATTCATAAAAATAAAACTATTATGTATGAATAATATATTAAAATTTTAAAATAATAAAGAGGTAAAATTAATAGTATATGATTATTTTGGGGAGAGATATATATGATTATAGGTACAGCTAAAATACATTTATACGCTAATTGGGTTCATTCCTTAAAAGAAAAGAGAATGATTGTAAAAAGTATAATTTCTAAAACAAAAAATAAATTTAATGTGTCTATAGCTGAAGTGGAAATGCAGGATATACATCAAAGTATTGTTATAGGTGTGGCCTGTATAAGTAATAATACAAAACAAGCAGACAGCATAATACAAAATGTAGTAAATTATATAGAAGGAAATACAGAAGCCATAGTTCAGAATATAGAAACTGAAATTATATAAAGAAATTTGATAAACCTTTACAAAAAAAAATTTAAAGTATATAATGAAAACATAAAAGAGAATAGTATGTAAATGCAGGGGTGCCGTAAAGGCTGAGAGGAAAACTTTCTAACCCTTTGAACCTGATGTAACTAAGATTACCGTAGGGAGCATTATAGTATATATAGTAGATTATATATAGTATAAAAAGCTTACCTTCGGGTGGGCTTTATTTTTTTATTTTTAAATTAGAAGGGATGCAAATGTTATTTGATAAAAAACAGGATAAATTTAAAGAGGAATGTGGAGTTTTTGGCATTTATAAAAATTATACCTCAGAGCTTGGAGAAGTATTTTATCCTGGGTTAGTATCTCTTCAGCATAGAGGAGAAGAAAGTTCAGGAATAAGCTATACAAATAGTGAGGGTATGAAAACTGAAAAAGCTTTTGGTATGATTTTTAACTTATTTTCTAAAGAAGACTTTTATAAAACTCAATATTTTTCAGCTATAGGGCATGTTAGATATTCAACTAGTGGAGATATTTCTATTAAAAATGCACAACCTTTTCAGGAGGAAACTATAGAGGGATCTATTTCTTTAGCTCATAATGGAAATTTATTAAATTATTTAAATATTAAGTATGAATTAGAGAAAAAAGGTAAAATATTCAAAAGTAATTCAGATTCTGAAATTATACTAAAGTTTATATTAGAACAAATTGAAGAAGGAGATGAAATAGAAAAAGCCATATCCTGTGCTATTGATACTTTAAAGGGTGCTTTTTCAGTACTTATTTTAATAAAAGACAAGCTAATAGGTTTTAGAGACAAAAAGGGGATAAGGCCTTTATGTCTAGGAAAAGTAGAAGGCAATTATGTTTTATCTTCAGAAAGTACTTCCATAAATGTTGCAGGAGGAGAATACATAAGAGATGTACAGCCAGGAGAAATAGTGATTATAGATAAAAAAGGAATAAAATCCATAAAAAATGAAGAAGCTTATTGTAATTGCATATGTGCCCTAGAATATATATATTTTTCACGACCAGATAGTATCATAGATGGAATAAATCTATCTCAATTTAGAATTAAATGTGGAGAAAAGCTATATGAAAAATACAAATTAAACTCAGATATTGTAATGGGAGTACCTGAATCGGGGAATTTTGCAGCTTTAGGTTATTCTAAGGCATCAAATATACCCTATAGTATAGGTCTTATTAAAAATTCTTATGTAGGTAGAAATTTTATAAAAGCTACAGAAAAAGAAAGAAAAAGAGATATAAATATAAAAATAAATGCTATAAAAAATATAGTTCAAGGCAAAAGTATCATTGTGATAGATGATTCTATTGTAAGAGGCACTAGTAGTAAAAAGGTAGTGTCCGCATTAAGAAAAGCAGGGGCAAGGGAGGTCCACTTTATGGTGGCATCTCCTAAAATAAATTATTATTGTAATTTGGGTATAGATATAAAAAGTAAAAAAGAACTTTTATCTTTCCAAAAGACAAAGGAAGAAATGAGAAATTTTATAGGGGCAGATAGCTTAGAGTTTTTAAGTTTAATAGATATGGAACAGTGTTTAAATAACTCTAACATTTGTACAGGTTGTTTTAATGGAGGTTATGCTGATTATTAAATTTTATAGTTAGTGTAATGTATGTGAAAATTTGTAACAGAACATAAATTTAATTAGCTTTTAGCATTGATTCCTTTTTCCTTTCTAGAAGGTAATGTTTTGGTGGTAAAGTTAACTATTATTATATTTCAATAGGTTTAGGGAAATCAATGTACATATAAACAAATAAAATCTCTGTAGAATATTCTACAGGAGATATGAAAAGGAGAAATGTTATTATGAATTATACAACTCAAATGGATGCTGCTAAAAAGGGAATGGTTACAAAAGAGATGGAAATAGTAGCTAAAAAGGAAAACATGGATGTAAAAGATCTTATGGAATTAGTATCCAAAGGTAAGGTTGCTATACCTGCTAATAAAAATCATAAAGCTTTAGATCCAGAAGGAATAGGACAAGGTTTAAGAACTAAAATAAATGTAAATTTAGGGATATCCAAAGATTGCTACAATATAGACATGGAATTAGAAAAAGTACAAAAAGCAATAGACATGAAGGCAGAAGCTATAATGGATTTAAGTTGCTTTGGAAAAACAGAAGAATTTAGAAAAAGATTAATAGATATGTCACCAGCTATAATAGGGACTGTTCCGATATATGATGCAGTAGGTTTTTATGATAAAGAATTAAAAGATATTACATCAGAAGAATTTTTAAAAGTAGCCGAAAAACATGCAGAGAATGGGGCAGACTTTTTAACAATACATGTAGGTATGAATAGAAAAACTGCAGCTACATTTAAGAAAAATCCAAGAAGAATGAATATAGTTTCAAGGGGAGGATCTCTTTTATATGCATGGATGGAACTAAATAATAAAGAAAATCCATTTTATGAAAGATTTGATGAACTTTTAGATATATGTGAAAAGTACGATGTTACATTAAGCTTAGGAGATGCTTGTCGTCCAGGCTGCATAGAGGATTCTACAGATGCAAGCCAGATAGAAGAGCTTATAGCTTTAGGGGAACTTACTAAAAGAGCATGGGAGAGAAATGTACAAGTTATAATAGAGGGACCGGGACATATGACTTTAGATGAAATAGAAACAAATATGAAAATAGAGAAAAAACTATGTCATGGAGCTCCTTTCTATGTTTTAGGACCAATAGTTACAGATATAGCCCCAGGTTATGATCACATAACATCAGCTATAGGTGGTGCTATTGCAGCAACTCATGGTGCAGATTTTTTATGTTATGTAACTCCAGCAGAACATTTAAGATTACCAAATTTAGATGATATGAAAGAAGGAATAATAGCATCAAAGATAGCAGCCCATGCAGCAGACTTAGCTAAAGGAATAAAAGGAGCGAGAGATTGGGATAACGCTATGGCTAAAGCTAGAAGAGAATTAGATTGGGAAAGAATGTTTGAGTTATCTATAGATGAAGAAAAAGCTAGAAGATATAGAGAAGAATCTAAGGCGAAGAGTAAAGATTCTTGTACAATGTGTGGAAAAATGTGTGCAGTAAGAAATATGAATAGAGTTACAGAAGGAAAAGATTTAAATATGTTAAGAGATGAGGATTAATGGATAGAGGTGACTATAATGACAAATATAAATTTAAGTTTACAAATACTACCTGTAGTTAGTGAAGAAGAGATATATCCAGTAGTAGATAAAGTTATAGAACTTATAGAATCTTCTGGAGTTAAATATGAGGTAGGACCTATGGAAACGACCATGGAAGGAGAAATGGATACTCTTTTAGATATTGTTAAAAAAGCTCAGGATGTATGTGTTAAAGAGGGAGCTAAAAGAGTTATTTCTGTTATAAAGATAGATTATAAACCAGATGGTGTTACAATGGATGAAAAAACTTTTAAATATAAAAAATAGATTACAGTTATAAGAAGGAAAAATCATTATACATGGCGAACTTTATATGAGGTAAGGTTGGAAGGGTAAGTTATACGTACTAAAAAAACTTACTACTTCCTTGCAAAAAGTCATTAACAATGCAGATTTGCCTCTTATAATAAGGGTAAAATGCAAGAGTGAAGCTAAGCAAGAAGTAAATAGGTGTTTTCGTACAAGTTCACCATTAGGATTAATGGATGCTAAATCAGATTTTAAGTTACCTTTACAACGATCACACAATTTTTCAACTTTTTCTAATTTCAACAAAATTAAAAGAAAGACCATAATGTACTTTAATTTTATAGAACCTCTAAATAGAGGTTCTACTTTTTTTACTCACTTATATATAATTTTATTTTTTCTATTCTATTATTAGATACTTTTTCTGTTTTGAATATTAAATTATTATATTCTATTTGCGAACTTACATTACATTTAGGGATAGCTCCAGTTATGTCTAATATAAATCCACCTAGAGTATCAAAATTTTCTGAGGGTAGTTCTAAATTAAGTTTTTCATTTAAATTATCTATGGTTATGGAAGCATCCAATAAGAAAGTATTAGCATCTATTTTTATTATTTCTTCAGTATTATCTTCATCATACTCATCAAATATATTTCCCATAACTTCTTCTATTAAATCTTCCATAGTAACTATACCAGAAAATCCTCCATATTCATCAATAAGTATAGAAATATAACTCTTATTTGTTTGCATTTCTTTAAATAAAGAATCGATAGCTTTTGTTTCTGGTATAAAATAAGGGGCTCTTAATATGTTTATTAAATCTTCCTTTTTTATATTTTCTTTATTTATAATAGAAAACATATCTTTTATATGTAGAATTCCTATAATATTATCGATATCATCTTCATATATAGGAACTCTAGAATAACGTTCTTCTAACATATTATTAATAAGCCTTTTAGGAGAATCATTTATATCCATTGCAAATACACTAGTTCTAGGTGTCATTATTTCTTTAGCAAGAGTATTGTCAAAATCAAAGATACTATTGATCATTTCTTTTTCTGTGGAATTAAAAACACCTGTTTCTTCACCTAAATCAATCATTTTTTTTATTTCCTCTTCTGATATTTTTTCTTCTATATTCTTATAGTCAATTCCTAAAATTTTTAATAAAAAATTAGTAGAGTAGGTCAATATATTTACAAAAGGAAGAGATATTTTCATAAAGATGATTATTGGTTTAATTGAAAACAATGCTATTTTTTCTGAATTACCTAAAGCTATTCTTTTCGGTAGTAATTCTCCAAAGACAAGAGTTAAATAAGACAATAAGAGAGTAGTTAAAAACAATGCTACACTACTGCTTTTTGGAATATTTAAGCGCTTAAAAAATATCTCAATATATTTTGATATACTTGTAGCGGCAGAAGCACTGGCCAAAAATCCTGCTAAAGTTATTCCAACTTGGATAGTAGCTAAAAATTTACTAGGTTCTTTTAAAAGCTTTAGTAGAATTTTTGCTTTTTTCACTTTATTCGTGAAAGAGTTTTCCTCAGTAGCATCATCTATTATAGTATTTAATTTGTTTTTATTTAAAGAAATTATTGCCATCTCTGCAGAGGAAAAAAATGCATTTATAATTATTAAAATTAATATTAAAAATAATTGCATACCAATATTATTCATAAAAATTCACTCCTTCTTATATAGTGTATCTTCTATTAAAGTTTTTATAATAAAAAATCATAACAAAAAATAAATGTAAAATTAAAGTATATATGGTAGCAATATAGATAAATTCTTAAAATAACTTTGCTACGCTTCAATTTATTCAATGTTAATAAGATAAATAATACAATATATAAATTGAGGTTATAAATATAACAATATATAATGAAGATAAGAATCACTTTATTAAAATAATTATTTCCAAAGAAATATATTTAATGTTATAAGATATCAATATTAAGTTTTTTATAATATGTAAAGCTTTAAATCATAAATAAAAAGGGGGAAAATTAAAATTGTTTATATTAGAGGATTTTAAGGGGCTAACAGAAGAGCAAAAATATGAAAACATGCTCTTATTTTTGAAGGGACAATTACTTGGTGAAAAAGATGTAATAGCAAATCTTAGTAATGCTTCAGCTATAATAATGGCTTTAACAGATAATTTAAATTGGGCTGGATTTTATTTAATGAAGGATGAAGAATTAGTTTTAGGACCATTTCAAGGAATGCCAGCCTGCAACAGAATAAAAATTGGCAAGGGAGTATGTGGAGTAGCCATATCATCTAGACAAATTCAAAGAATAAATGATGTACATAAATTTGAAGGTCATATAGCTTGTGATAGCTTAACTAACTCTGAATTAGTAGTTCCTATAATTAAAGAAGATAAAGTTTTAGGAGTGTTGGATTTAGATAGTATAGAGTTTGGAAGATTTACAGAACTTGAAGAAAAATATTTTGGAAAATTTGTACAAATACTTGTAGAGAATATAGATTGGAGTGAAAAATAATGAGAGATAAAATAATTAAAACTTTAGATAGATTAGTAAAAGTACCGAGCATATCAGGAACAGAAAAAGAAAATTTAGCAGTAGATGAAATTTACAATATATTAATGGAGATAGATTATTTTAAAAATAATAAGAATAATGTGAAAATACATAATATAGAAGGGGATATGCATAACAGATGCTTTTTAACAGCATTATTAGAAGGCAGTAAACCATCAAAGGACATAATAATATTAACAGGACATTTAGATGTAGTAGATATAGATGAGTTTGGTACTTTAAAAAACATAGCTTTTAATTATAAGGAGTATACTAAAAGAGTATCGGAGTTGATATTAGATCAGGATTCAAAAGAAGATCTAGGTTCTAATGAATGGATATTTGGTAGAGGTACAGCAGATATGAAATATGGACTAGCTCTTTATATAGAATTAATAAGAGAGTTATCAAAAGATAGAGATTTTAAAGGGAATATATTGTTTTTAGCAGTACCAGGAGAGGAAAGCAACTCAGAAGGAATGTTAGGAGCAATACCTTATTTATCTAAATTAAAAGAAGAGGGGTATAACTTTAAATCTTTATTTTTATCAGAATGTTGTATACCTAAATATGAGGGAGACGATGCCAAAAGAATCTACATAGGCTCTGTGGGAAAAATAATGCCAACCTTCTTTTGTGTAGGAAAAGCAACTCATGTAGGAAATTCTTTTGGAGGGTTAAATCCTAATTTATTAGTATCTGAAATAAATAAACTCATGGAATATAATGTAGAGCTAAGTGATAAATATGAAAAAGATATAACACCACCACCTGTTTGTTTAAAACAATCAGATTTAAAAGAATTATATTCTGTACAAAATCCTGTATATGCATATTCTTATTATAATTTATTAACTATACAAAAGACTCCAGAAGAAATCATGAAGACATTGAAGTCTATAGCAAAGGAAGCTTTTTATAATACTCTTGAAGTAATCAAAGAAAATTATAAAAAATACAAAGCAATATATGAAAGTAAACTAGAAGCAGATTTAGATATAGAACCTAAAATCATAACCTTTGAAGAATTATATAAAGAAGTATTAAAGGAAGAAAAAGACTTTGAAAAACATATAGAAGAATCTATAGGAAAATGGAAAAAAGAAAAATTAGATAATCAAACTATAGGAATAAAAATAATAAAAGAGACCTTTGAACACTATAAATATCAACAACCTATGATAGTAATTGCATACAATGTACCTTATTATCCACATAGGTATTTTGATAGTGAAAATCCTAAATACACTAATTTATTAAGCTCATTAGATAATATGAGAAATTATGCAAAAGAAAAATATAATGTGGATATAGAAAAGGAAAACTTTTTCATGGGTATAAGTGATTTAAGCTATACAGGCTTAGATGAAAAATTCAATATAGAAAGTATTTGTGGAAATATGCCTGGATTAGGTTATACATATAATTTCCCAGAAAAAGAGCTAAAGAAATTTGATATACCATCTGTAGTATTTGGAGGTTTTGGAAAGGATTTTCATAAATATACAGAAAGATTAAATATCCCATATTCTATGGATATAGTTCCAGAATTGTATATGTATATTTTAAAGGAAATACTACAGTAAATAAGGAAATTGCGACTTAACAGCTTTTAAAGTTCGAGAATTAAAATAAGAAATACTTTTGCTCAATATATAGCTATAAAAATAAAGAATACTAATATTTGTGTCCTAATATCTAAGCTAACGCTCTAATGCCACGTCCTGTGACAACAGAGCTAAGTAAACGTCCTGTTTACTTCACGCTTAAATATTAGTTCACAAATAAAGTATTCTAATTATTTTTTAGATACCTATTTTCACTAAAAGTATTTCTTATTTTAATACCTTTAAAAGCTGTTATAATAATTTCCTTATTTAGAGTACAGATATGGTGTTGAACTTATAAAATGATAAGGAGAGATAGATGAGAAAAATACATAAGGGATTAATATTTTTAATTATTATCATTATTTTATTTATAGTTGGAGGAACTTTTGTTTCAAATAAATTTAACCAAATGTTTTTGTATAAAGAAAATAGTATAGGAGATGTATTAGATAGTTATAAAGGAGTGAATGTTTTTTATAATGGTAATAATTATGGAGAAAATCATGGTAAGAGTTATAGTAAAGATGGATATTATTATGGATATAAATGGCAGTGCGTTGAGTATGTAAAAAGATTTTATTATGAGGCTAAGGGGCATAAAATGCCAGATGTCTATGGTAATGCTAAAGATTTTTTTGATATTAATACAGAGCATGGACATTTAAATAAAAGAAGAGGGTTAATTCAACATAGAAACGGAGAAAATGAAAAGCCTAAAGTAGATGATCTTTTAGTATTTACAGACACCAAATTTGGACATGTAGTAATAGTTACAGAAGTTGGAGATGATTATATAGAAGTAATTCAACAAAATATGGGGAGTTCATCAAGAGATAAATTTACATTAAAGTATAAAAATAAAAAATATTTTATTGGAGGAAAAAGATCACCAGCAGGATGGCTCAGGAAAGTTAATTATAATTAAAGATTTTGTGTAGATAATCGAAACAAAATCCTCCACATCTATTCTTTGTACGCTATACTCTGTACTCTGAAAAGTGTAACGCACTTTCCTTAAGTGTTGACAAAAACATGTAGTAACAATAAAATAATCATATTGAATTATTGTGAATTAAAATAGGAAATTAGGTGATAAAATGTCAAAGGGTACAGTTGCATTAGCTATGAGTGGAGGAGTAGATAGTTCTGTATCTGCTTATATATTAAAAGAAAGAGGATATGATGTAATCGGAATTTACATGGATTTATGGAGAGATGAAAGAGAAGAATACTGTAATAAATCAGCATCAGAAGATGCTAGAAGGGTAGCAGAAAAATTAAATATTCCCTTTCATGTTATAAATATTGAAAAGAAATTTAAAGATAATGTTATTGATTATTTTATAGATGAATATTTAAGTGGTAGAACTCCTAATCCTTGTGTAGCTTGTAATAAAACTATAAAATTTGAAGCTTTTTTTAATGCAGCCAAAGAATTTGGAGCAGATTTTATGGCAACAGGACACTATTGCAAAATAGAAGAAAGAAATGAAAGAAAAGTTATAGTTAAAGCTGAAGATGATAAAAAGGATCAAACCTATATGATGTATAATCTAAAACAGTATCAGCTAGATAGAACTATAATGCCTTGTGGTGAATATAAAAAAGATCATATAAGAGAAATAGCTGAAAGTATAGGACTAGATGTGTATAATAAAAAAGATAGTCAAGAGATATGCTTTATACCAGATAATGATCATGGTGGATTTATAAAAAGAAATTATAAAAGGAAAATAAGTGAGGGAAATTTTGTTGATAAAGAAGGAAATATAATTGGAAAGCATAAAGGAATAATATATTATACTATAGGACAAAGAAAAGGACTGGGCATTGCTTTAGGAAAACCAGCCTATGTAATAGATATAAACCCTATTACTAATGAGGTAGTTATAGGAGAGGAAGAAGATATTTTTCGTACAGAATTAATAGCAAAGGATGTAAATTTTATTCCTTTTGATAAATTAGAAAAACCTATGGAATTAGAAGCTAAGGTTAGATATTCTGCTAAGCCGTCTAAGGCTACTATAATACCTTTAGAAAATAATAAAGTGAAAGTAGTTTTCGAAAATAAACAGAGAGCTATAACAAAAGGACAATCTGTAGTGTTTTATGATAAAGATGTCCTAGCAGGGGGAGGCATAATTGAAGGAATAGTGTAAAGAGAATTTTTAACTTCACGTGGAGTTTCAGCTTTAATTGAAGATAAAAAATTGACATCTACAGATGGTAGTAATCATATAAAAAGACCTTAATGGATCTTTTTATTATGGAATTTATATAAAATAATTGTATAATTTTAAATTATGAAAAAATCTATGATTAACTAATGGTTAGTATAGATTTTTTTTGTGTTATAGTAAATGTAGATTTAATTTAATACTTATAAATTTATAGTACAATTATTAATAAATTATTTATAGCTATGAGGAGGGTTTAAAGGATAAAATGTATAATCATGATGAAATAATAAGAAGCTCTCACAATAGATGTATGAAATATGGTATAAAAAAAGAAAAAATTTTTCCTACTACAATTATTAAAGGAGATAAATTTAAATTATTACTGAAAAAAAACAATGAACTAATAAAGGTCGCAAAGCCTTTTATAAAAATACTTTATGATTTTTTAAAAGGATCTGGATTTGCATTATATCTTACAGATAAAAAAGGTTTTCCACTTATAATTATAGGGGATGAAGATATAATGAAAGATATGGCAGAGATGGGAATTGTGGAAGGGGCGGATATGAGTGAAAAAAGCACAGGTACTAATGCCATAGGTACTGCTATCAAAGAAAATTGTTCTCTTCAAATTTCAGGAGATGAGCACTATATATATGTTTATAATGTGTGGACATGCTCTGCAGCTATCATCCACAACGAAGAAGGAAATATAATTGGATGCCTTAATTTAACTGGAAGACGTCAATTGGTTCATCCTCATTCATTAGGACTAGTTGTAGCAGCTGTAAAGTCTATTGAAAATCAATTAGAGGCAGAAAAATCTCAAAATGAACTTTTTAAAACATATCAATATTTAAATAAGGTTATAGATTCCATAAATTCAGGAATCTTTGCTGTAGACACGAATGGGTTAATAAAAGCCATAAATAATAGTGCATGTGTCATGTTGAATATTAAAAAAGAAAATATTATAAATGAAAGTGTACAAAATATTTTATGCAATTGGGAATATATATTAGAGACACTTAACAGTGGAAAAAGATATGAAAATAAAGAGATTATATATTCAAATATTAATAAAAAGAAAAGATTTAATTTAACAGCCTATTCTATAAGAAATAAAAATGGAATTATAACAGGAGTAGTAGTAATGTTTAAAGATATGATGAATGTATATAATTTGGTTAATAAATATACAGGAATGATTGCTACCTATACTTTTGATGACATAGTTGGTAAAAGTGAAAAATTTATAAAAGTAATGAGACAGGCTAAAAAAATATCTAATAGTCCTTCTACAGTTCTTATTCAAGGGGAAAGTGGAACGGGTAAAGAACTCATTGCTCATTCAATACATAATAATAGCAATAGAAAAAATAATAGTTTTGTAGCTATAAATTGTGGAGCTATACCAAAGAGTTTAATAGAAAGTGAACTCTTTGGCTATGAAGAAGGTGCCTTTACTGGTGCTAAACGTGGTGGATATGCAGGGAAATTTGAGCTTGCTAGCGGAGGTACTTTGTTTTTAGATGAAATAGGGGAAATGCCATTAGATATGCAGGTGAATCTTTTAAGAGTACTTCAAGAAGGTTTTTTTACAAGAATAGGTGGAAATAGATATATAAATATAGATGTAAGAATAATTGCTGCTACAAACAAAGATTTAAAAGCTGAGGTTAAAAAAGGCACTTTTAGAGAGGATTTATATTATAGACTAAGTGTAATTCCTATATGTGTTCCACCATTAAGAGAAAGACCAGAAGATATTGAAATACTTATAGAACATTTTTTAAATACTAAATCCATAAAATTAAATAAGCCTATACCTAATATAGAGAGGGATCTATATGAAGAACTTATAAATTACAGTTGGCCAGGAAATGTTAGAGAAATAGAAAATTGTATTGAAAACATAGTAAATATGGATGGAAATGTTTCTTTAAATTTTGAAACAAAATTTTTTGATAAGCAACAACAAAATTTAAACAGAAACAATTTAGAACTTGAATTGTGTTCCTTAGCTCAATTAGAAAAGAAAGCAATAATAAATTGTATACAAAAATGCAATGGTAATATTACTAAAGTTTCCAAGATTTTAGGTATAAATAGAAGTACTTTATATTCAAAAATAAAAAAATACAATATAATTTTGAAAAGATAAAGCTTAATATAAAAATAGTGTTTAAAAAAACAACAATGTTGTTAAATGCAACAATATTTTAAATGAAAAACTGTTGTTTTTTTGAACAAATTTTATTTATAAAGCAATTTTATTATGCAATCCAACCTATAGATAAAAAAAATCCTTCGGCATGTTAATTGCTAAATAAAAGTATATAAACATATTAATATTTAAAAATTATACTTAGGAGGGAATTATATTATGAAAGGTTTTGCAATGTTAAGTATCAATAAATTAGGATGGATTGAAAAAGAAAATCCCAAAGCGGGTCCTTATGATGCAATAGTACGTCCTTTGGCTATATCACCCTGTACATCAGATATACACACTGTGTTTGAGGGAGCTCTAGGTGATAGGCAGAATATGATATTAGGACACGAATCCGTAGGTGAGGTTATTGAAATTGGCAGCGAAGTTAAAGATTTTAAACCTGGTGATAAAGTTATTGTGCCTGCAATAACTCCTGATTGGAGATCCTTAGAAGTTCAAGCCGGATTTCATCAACACTCAAATGGCATGTTAGCAGGTTGGAAATTTTCAAATTTTAAAGACGGAGTGTTTGCAGAATTATTTCATGTAAATGATGCGGATATGAATCTTGCAATTTTACCTGATAATATATCCTTAGAAAGTGCCGTTATGATAACAGATATGATGACTACAGGATTTCATGGAGCAGAACTAGCAGATATACAATTAGGATCAAGTGTTGTAGTAATTGGAATAGGCGCTGTTGGGTTAATGGCTATAGCAGGTGCTAAATTGCGAGGGGCTGGTAGAATTATAGGTGTAGGAAGTAGACCGATTTGTGTTGAAGCTGCAAAATTTTATGGAGCATCAGATATTGTAAACTATAAAAATGGAGATATAGTTAAGCAGGTTTTAGAATTGACTAATGGAAAAGGTGTTAATCGTGTCATTATGGCTGGAGGTGGAGCTGATACTTTGGCACAAGCAGTGGCAATGGTTAAACCTGGAGGGGTAATTTCAAATGTTAACTATCATGGAACAGGTGAGATACTTCCGATACCTCGTGTAGAATGGGGATGTGGAATGGCTCATAAAAGTATTAGAGGAGGCCTTTGTCCTGGGGGACGTCTTAGAATGGAAATGCTTGCAGACCTTGTAAGATATAAGCGTGTTGATTTAAGTAAATTAGTTACTCATGTATTTGAAGGCTATGATAATATAGAAAAAGCTCTACTGTTAATGAAGGATAAACCAAAGGATTTAATTAAACCGGTAGTAATATTAAACAAATAAAATTTAAATATGTTTTAAAATAAAATTTGTTTAATTTGAAAATTAAAATAAATCTATAATATTTTACAGTGTAATAAAGTTTTTTATTGCACTATTTTTTATTGTTTATAATAATGATATATTAATTTGGTATAGTATATAGAATTTTCTATAATTATAGTTTATTATATTTTAATTTACACACTCTAAAATATACTCCTCTAGAGACATCATAAAATAAGAAAGTTAAATAAAGTGAAAAAATTAGTGTTAAATATGTTAAGATATTAAGGGCGTCTTTATATTTAGGGAGGTATATTATGTCTATTGAAAAAGAAAGTTTTAATATTGAAAAAGAAAAACTAAATGAAACTATCGAATGGATAGAAGAAAAAATAACGTCTTTAAAGGAAAGAGAAGAACATATATCTAATAAAATAAATGAAATAAATAAGGAAGTTAAAGGGGCATATAATTATGAAGTAGAGTCTCTTCAAAATTCTTTACAGATAAATAAAAAGAATCTAAATTCTTATAAATCATCAGTTTCTGTGCCTTATTTTGCCAGAATCGATTTCAGGGAAAAATTAAAAGATAGTGAAAGTTTTTATATAGGAAAAGTAGGTTTATTAGATGAAGAAGATAAAGAAGAGATGGTTGTAGATTGGAGATCACCTATAGCAGATCTTTATTATAGTGGTGTACAAGGTAAGGCTTCTTATGAAGCACCTATTGGAAATATAGAAGGTGAACTTTTACTTAAAAGAAAGTTTATTATAAAAAATCAAAAACTAATAGATGCCTTTGATGAAGGTATAAATGAAATTATATTAAATTTTAATGAGGAAAATGAACGAAATGGAGAAAAGGCTTTAATAGATGAATTCTTAAAAATTAACTTAGAAGAAAATAGAGGCAACAAACTAAAAGATATAGTTTCAACTATACAAAAGGAACAGAATGATATTATAAGGGCAGATATGTATAAGCCACTTATAATACAAGGTTCTGCAGGTTCAGGGAAAACTACCATAGCTCTTCATAGAATAGCCTACTTATTATATAAATATAAAAATAAAATTACAGGAGAGGATATAGTAATATTAGCTCCAAATAAATTATTTTTAGATTACATATCTGAAGTTCTTCCTAATTTAGGAGTTGATAAAGTAAAACAAAGCACTTTTAATAAACTTTCTAAAGAAATATTAAATTTTAATTATGAAATAATAGATAAGGATGAAAAATTATCTAAAATTATAGAAAATAGAAATAGTAAAGAAAATAAATTTATAACTAATGCTAGTAAAATAAAAGGTTCTTTAGTTTATAAAAAAATGTTAGATAGATATATAAAATATTTAGAATTAAATGATATGTTCATAGATAATATAAAAATACAGGGCTATGTATTATTCCCTTCTAGAGAAATAATAAGGCTTTATAAAAATGATTTAAAGCATCTTCCTTTAAATAAAAGAAAAATTGAAATAAAAAGATATTTAAACAATAAAATAGATGCAAAAATTCAAAATGTATGGAATGACATAGATAAAGAGTATATCTTAAAAATAAGAGAAGTTAAATCAAAATATAAAGAAGATGAAGAGGAAGAGAAAAGAAACAATGTTATAAAATTATATGAAGAAAGAGATAAAAAGAAAGAAGAAATAAAATTAGAAGCAGAAGAAGTATTAAAGGAAACTATTAAAGAATGGTTTATTGATGATGTAGTTGATGTATATAGGGATATGTATATGGAAGAAGAAAATTTAAATTACGCCACAACAGGCATAATACCAGAGGCTTTAGTTAATTATATGAAAAATAAAATAGAAGAGGATGCAAATAAAGAAAAAATAGATGAAGAAGATTTAGCAGCTCTTTTATATTTAAAAATTAATATAGATGGAGTAGATAATTATAAATTTTCTCATATGGTCATAGACGAGGCTCAAGATTATAGTCCTCTGGAATTATATGTTTTAAAATTGCTTTCAAAGGCTAGAGGATACACTATAGTTGGCGATTTAGGTCAAAGTATATATTATTATAAAGGCATAGATAAATGGGAAAAACTAATTAAAGAAGTATATGAAGAAGGAGAATATATTCCTTTAAAACAAAGTTATCGTTCTACAGTAGAAATAGTAGATTTTGCAAATAAAGTACTAAGAAAACAAAAAAATAATTTACAGCCAGCTAAAGCAGTGTTACGTCATGGAAAATATCCAGAAAAGATTCAGTACCAGGATGAAAAAGATTTTTATGAAAAATTAAATAGTGTCATTGAAACTATAGAAAAAAAGGAAGATAAAACAATAGCAATAATTTGCAAGGATTATGAGCAGTGTGAAAGTTTAAAAGAGTTTTTACATTTAAAAGAAGAAAAACAATGGGAGATAGTAAATAAAAATACTGAAATATTACCCAAAAGAATAGTTATACCATCCTATATAACAAAAGGTTTAGAATTCGATTGTTCTATAATTTATGATTGTAGTGAAGAAAATTATAGTGAAACTGAATTAGACAAAAAGATTTTATATGTAGTTTTAACAAGAGCATTGCATGAAGAGTATATTTTTTATAAAGGTAAAATAACTAAATTATTAATATAAGAAATAATAAAAGGAAATTAACAAAATTATTATAATTAAGGAAATGATGACAATAATTTAACAATATTATCTATATTTAGAGTTTTTTTAGTTTGTAATTACAAAAAAAGTGGAAATCAAAACAAGAAATATAAATTAAGTTATATTTCCTAATAAGTAATTTTAAGGTCTTGATTAATAGCATGATTTTTTGTAAGTAAATTAAATTCAATCTTAGAATTACTGGGGTTTTTACAAAAATAAAAAAATCCGCATTTACATGCGGAGGGGAGTAATGGGTTTATATTTGTTAGAGTTCTTTTTAGTGTACCCGTATAACAATTTCATCATAGCACATAATGAATATGACAGTCAATAATTTAACAATTTAAAATTTGCTAATTTATTGACTATTCTATAAATAAAATGTTATAATCTAAAAAACAATTTAATATAGTCGTTCGGATGAAGGTAATGGGAGAGATACAATTTTGTACACCGAAGAAGTTAATCTTTCAGGTTTCCTAATGTTAGGATGAAGACCGTTACTGGACGGGCCTCTGGAGAGACTCTTAAAGAGCACCGAAGGAGCAAGTTTATTAATTTACTTTTGCAATATCTTTAATAAATAAATTTTTATTGAGAATATTACACTAACCTTTACAAAAGTAAATTTATAAATGAAACTCTCAGGTAAAAGGACAGAGGATGAGTTACAGTGTAACTAGGAGGCCTTTTTATGTATTATTTTTATACATTAAAGGCCTTTTTTTAGTTTTAGTTATCTCTTTTGTCCTCATTATTCAATTAGAAAAAGGAGGAATATGTATGGATTTTTTAAATGCTGTGAAAGGCATAAACAATGTTCTATGGAATTATGTACTGATTTTTTTATTGTGTGGAACAGGTGTTCTGTTTACTGTGTCTTTGAAATTTGTTCAGGTTTCTAAATTCAAAGAGTCTTTTAAAAAAGCTTTTGGAGGAATGAGTTTAAAAGGAAAAAAAGCGGGTAAAGACGGAATGAGTTCATTTCAATCTTTAGCGACAGCGGTAGCTGCTCAAGTAGGTACAGGAAATTTAGCAGGAGCAGCGACAGCTATAGTATCAGGAGGGGCTGGAGCAATTTTTTGGATGTGGATTAGTGCGTTTTTAGGAATGGCAACTATTTTTGGAGAAGCGGTTTTAGCACAAATTTTTAAAG
>OGSC01000500.1_pt1 | contig 17293 bp, 15 predicted proteins | sample 1573751 | NCBI WGS metagenome assembly OGSC01 (sample SAMN03295840, study PRJEB24534) | human gut metagenome | isolation source: fecal sample 8 from infant 5 | host: Homo sapiens | place: USA: Pittsburgh, PA | collected 2014-07
ATATAAAATATTACCCTAAATTTAAATACTTTATCTAATTTAAAAATTACCTTTTAAGTTTTATTACTCTATATTCAGTTTTGGAAACATAATTTTTCCTATATTATTTCCTGCCTCTTTTGCTACATTATCTCTATCCTCTGGTGTAAGTTTACTTATATCCTTAGCCCCTTCTTTAGATATCTTTTTTATATGTAATTTAGAATTAATAGAATTAACCACAGTATCTGATATAAAATTAAAAGAAGTCTTTTTATTCTCTATAGAAACTTGAGATTTAAATCCTCTTATATAATTTTTAGAATCAACTCTTACTTTTGTTAAACTATTTATTTTTGCATTGAAGCCTTTTTTATCTGCTTTTTCAATATAACTCAACTCGCTCATAAAAGAATCATATTCTGAATTGAACTCTCTTTTGATATTATCTACATCTTCTTTACTAAGATTAAATTTATTAAGGTCTTCATTATTTTGGGCAATACTTAAAAATTCAAAAACCTTTTCCCTAACTAATAATTTTAAATTTTCATCCTTTGATACTTTTTCAAAGAAAGCATTTAAAACTTTTATTATTCCTTCATTATCTAAGTGTACTACTATTTCATCACATTTTACAGTCTTTTCTTTATCTTTTATATTTATATCTACAGTATCTCCTTTTGCAACATAGTCATCCATAACCTTATTAAAAAATTCCTTGTAATCTTCATTAACCTTATCATAATATTTAGATTTTTTTATGTTTAAAACATTCTCATAGTTTTTTGAATCTATTGTTTCTGAAACATCATTATTTTCTTTATTATTTATTAGTTTATTTATATCTTCCCATTTTATGTACATTATATCTTTATATAATTGAGGCATTGATATAGCTATGTATTCTTTATTACTATAAATTTCTCCATTTAAAATATTGTCTTTTTTGTGTATCAAACTGACTTTACTATATCTTTCATTAGTTTTTTTATATACTTTGTTATTCACTCTCAAAGTACATTGTTCTATTATATTTTCTATATATTTATACTCCATAGGTTCTTGTGGTTGTAGTTTAGATTTTATTTTAAAATCACTAACAGTATCTAGGGTATCCGATTCTTTATATTTATCAACAGCATACACCAACCAATTTGCTACATCCTTTCTTATAAAAAAATTTTTTATTGGATTTTTCATAAGTGGGATACCTACTATTATTAATATTAAAATAGCAATTAAAAAAATTTTATTTTCTTTTATTTTTTTATTTAAATTAAAATTTTTTATTATTTCTAAGGGTTCTTCTTTATGCTTTAAAATATGTTCATCATTAAAAATTTCATTATGTAAAAGCTTCCCTCTATCTATTATACTGCTTATTTCTTCACTATGTATTTTTTCTAATTCACTCCCGCAGGTACTACACCGTGTTGAATTTTTTTGTAACTTACTGCCACATTTTCTGCAAAAATGCATAAACTATTCTCCCTTCTCTACAAATTATACTTAATTCTAACATTTTATTTTTATATTATCAATTTAACGCAATATAATAAGTAAGAGTTCTCTTTTATTTTGAGAACTCTTACTTATTTTCTATGAATTAGAAAAAACTAATATTTTAATTTATCTTTTTATATCTTAAATTTTGTAAAAACAATATTTGTGTAACTTTCCATATTATTATGTATCACACTGTATTTTATCCTTTGGTGTAAAAGTGGTGGAATAATTAATTCTTCCACCATACTATTTCATTTAACTATTTATTACATTATTTCCATTATAAAAATAATTTATAATACTAAAAATATGGTATAAAAAATGTAAAGTAAACTTTATAGTTCCCATTTTATTTTATATAGTAGTATTTAGTTGTTTAGTTTTGCATTATATATCAAAACTAACTCTACATTATATGGATTATGGAAAGTTAATAACCATAAATATTATCTACATACCAATATAGATAATGTAATAAATTTATGAAAATATGCCTTAACAAAACTACATATTAAGGTAGTTTTGTTCAATCAGACAAATTGGAATTTCTAAACCAGTAACAATTTGATATACTGAATTAATCTAAATAAAAAATACATTCCTATAGTGACAACTATTGTAATCAATCCTGAACAAATTACTGAGAACGCTTTTTGATATGGGCGTTTTCCAACCTCACAACTCTTTTCAATTTGATCAAGTTTTTTTCCCTCGGTAAAAGCTATGATTTCTCTGTATGTTTGAATGTCATGAGTTTTCTTTTGCTTTTCAAGGCATATTGCATAATACATTGTAATGCCAAATAGCACTAACCAGATTGCAATTCCAATAAAATTTAAGTAAAGAAATAGTGGAACGACCAATACTACTGTTGCCATAAGTAGTACAGTAAAAATCGTGCCGTCACGGTTAAACCTTTTGATATCCTCTGTTTTAATTTCTTCTTTCATTTCCTCCAAATCTCCTTTAACTAGAATATCAAGAGAAACACCAAAGAGAGTGCTTAATAGTACCAGGCTATTTATATCAGGATAGTTCTTACCGTTTTCCCAGTTTGAAATTGTCTGCCGTGTTACAAATACTTTTTCAGCTAAATCCTCCTGCGATAATTTTGAATCGAGTCTATATTTTTTTATTTGTTTGCTAATGTCCACTTTGATATTCCTCCTGCTTACATTCTATCGTTCGGAGCGTGTTCATGCTATCAAACCTATTTTACATCACTACTTTTTAATATGTAAAATGGATTTTACATGCCATTTTATTGCACTATAAATGTGTATTAAACAAATTTACTATTTATATTACTCAACCTTAAACTGGAATTTAATTACTTAACATTATGATTATTTTCGGAGCGAGGTATTATATCGGTGAGTGTATACAAACCATGTAAGGCTTCCAGTTAATAATGCCGATGAAATCAAAGCTGTAAGAACACTATATGTTTGCCAAATAAGTATCGTTGACCAATCGAAGGCACAGCACATTATACACAGGGCAATCGTAGCAATCAGCAAAATAACTGTTACGATTATTCTCTTTTTTGTCATTGGCTGTCGCTCATTCATTTTCTTTCTGCGTAATCCTAAAAGAAAGAACAGAACAGCCAACAGGCAACAAATAATTGTGGCAGACGACAAAGTGATGTCAAGAAACTGTGTGCCGCTTATTTCATACGACTGAGAAAGATTACCATCCAATATCTCCTTAATTTTTAACACTAAATTTCTATTGGTATTTGCGCCGTTGGTCAGCAAGCAAACGGCTGTGCGTTCGTTTGGCAGTATTGCCACTTCGGTTGCAAAATTGGGGTTGCCCCCTGAGTGTTCAATAATTGTTTGTTCGGAATTTACTGACCACCCCGCGGCATAAAACATTCCGTTGACATCTGAAACAGACATGTCCCCATGATGGGACTTCTCGATAATCTCATGGAATATTTCGGGTATATCCTGAACAATACCCATCTGTATGCCCATCCAACGCGCCATATCTTTGGCGCAAGAAATGATGTAGCCCGCGGGTTTATTCCCAGCATAATCTGGTGCATCATATGGGGTCGTCATAAAGAAGGAAGAGCGGTAGCCCTGTGCCAATTGTCCAGTAGCTTGAGCATCTTCTTTGTAAACATACGTCTGGTGTAGCCCTAACGGCTGAAACACTTGCTTTTTCATGTAGTCTTCATAGCTCTGACCCGACACAATTTCAATAACCAGACCTAATACGTCATAATTAACAGTTCCGTAATTATACTGCTCACCAGGATAGAATGACAATTCAGCATCTACGAGCATTTTTACAGTTTTTTTCAACATATCTGGCGTATTGCCTTGTGGAATGATTTGACTGTGACTGCCATTTGTTAAGCCGCTAGTATGGTGTAAAAAGTTATTGAGTGTAATACTTTGCATATCAATGGGTTTCCCCTGATGCTTTAACGTAAACCAAGGTAAATACTTTTGGATGGGGTCAGTCATTGACAGCAGTCCTTGTTTTTCCATCAGCAGAATACCTATGCCCATAAAAGCTTTGCTGACCGAAGCTAGCTCATATAGCGTATTTTCACTTGCCGACAGTCCCTTTTCACGATCTGCATACCCAGAAGAAAAGTAGAATACTTCATCATCAACAAGTATTGAAATTGACATTCCTGGCACACCTGATATACGACAGGCATCATCCAGCAACGCTTGTATTGCCGCAGATTGCGCATTTGACAACGGACAACCTTGTGTTGCGAATCCTGAGAATAATATAAGTATCGTTAATACAAAAACAATAGTCTTTTTCATAAACTCTCCTTAGTTACAACTACTAAACTAAATTCTAATTTATATTACTCAATATCAAATTGGAATTTAATAAATTTTCATTTGTTATTAATTTTTGTGTATCTACAACTAATAAAACCATTTTTATTACCCTTCGCAACTCATTTTTAGTGTTCTGCAAATTATTATCTATTTATAGTAGCTAAAAGATTATCTTTATAATCTCCACCAAAGAGTTTCTCCTTCTTTATCTTTTTTGAATCCACAACGTTTTAAAATCTTTTGAGAAGCCAAACCTTCTAAATCAGTTTCAGCAATTACACTTGTAACACCATTTTGTTTTAATGCCCATCCACACATTGCTTTTACAGCTTCTGTCATATATCCGTTGTGCTCAAACTCTTTACCTAAACCATAACCAATCTCAACTTCACCATTTTCATTAGGAATATCTTTAAAATCAGCTGAACCTACTACAACCCTATCATCCTTGCGAACTAAGAAAAAAAAGCTATGCCATAAATAATTGTTAGGATCTTTTTGGGTGATTTCATACTGTCCTTTTACTACTTCAAGAAAAAATCCTTCCATTGATTCTGCCTTATAGGAACAATCTAATTCTTTTTCAAGTTGAGAAATATCTTCAATCCATAGTTTTAATTGATTAAGAGTTAAAGGGATAAGCTCCAAGCGTTCAGTTTGTATTAACATTTTGTTTCCTCCATTGAATTAAATTGTCAAACTTTCTTATGTTTATAAATATTTATTTAGTATGTATAGGATTCTCCTCATAGGTTATCCAGTCACTCCAACTTCCTGCATATACTCTAGCTTTAATTCCTACTTCATCTAAAAGTAAAAAATTAAAGGTTGCATCTATTCCTGATCCACAATAAACTGCTATATTAGTATAATCTTTTAACGGCAGAAAATTTTCTCTTACTTTATTTTCATCAACAGCTCCATCTTCCTCAAGCATATCTTTCCAATAAATATTTTTAGCTCCAGGTATATGTCCAGCCTTTTTATCTATAGATTCTTCTATTCCTTCATATCTTATGTTAGTTCTTGAATCTACTAATATAAGATCTTTTTTCATATTATCTTTTATGTAATTTACATCTGCTTTTATTTCTTCATTTAAAGAAATATTGAAGTCCTCATTTTTAATATCTAACTTTTCCTTGCTGTTGTTTTCTTCTATATATAGCTTTCTATTTTCTGTGATCCATTTATTTATACCACCATCTAAAACATAATTATTAGTATGGCCTACATATCTTAACATCCAACAAAATCTAGCTGCTCCAGCTATTTTTAATTCATCATAGGCCACAACTAAAGTATTTTTGTTTATTCCTAGTTTTCCTATACTTCTTTTAAAGTCCTCTACATCTGGTAATGGATTTCTACCTCCATGTTCCCTTTCTTCAGAAGACATAACTTTTTTTAAATCTGCAAAAACAGCATTTTTTATATGTCCCTTTTTATAAACTTCTTCTCCATAGCTATCCTTTAAAAGATCTCCTCTACAGTCTACAATGACTATATTTTCATCTTCTAAATGATTCTGTAACCACCTAGTAGATACAAAATTCTTCACAAAATCATCTCCCAAATATTTTTAGATATATTTTAAAAAGGATGTGTCAAAATAGACTTAATTTTAATATAGCAAAGAGAAAAAAATATATGAAATGAACATATGAATAAGCTTTAGCAGTTCTTAATTTGGCGGAATTAAAAATTTGCGTAATTCCTCACAGGACGTGAGGAGCCGGTAGTGAAGCCAGGACGGTGCCTCTACCGGGTAGAAAATTTTTAATGTAACCATATTTAGAACTACTTAGCAAAATGAGTAGTTTATGAATGTATTTTTTATCTTTGCAGTATTAAAATTAAATCTACTTTATTTTGAGACAGTTCCTTTATTTTTACAAACCTAATACATCTTTCATGGAATATATTCCTGGTTTTTTATCCTTTAAAAATAATGCAGCTTGACAGCCTCCATTTGCAAAACATTCCCAGTTGTGAGCATGATGAGTTATTTCTAATCTTTCCCCCATAAGACCAAACATAACTGTATGACTACTTGAAATATCTCCTGCTCTCAAGGAATGATATGCGATTTTTCCTTCTTCTCTTTCACCTTTCCCATATCTTCCGAATTGAGCCAATTCTTTCAATTCCTTATTAAAGGTTTTTGCTAAAACTTCTCCAATTTCTAAAGAAGTTCCACTTGGAGCATCCTTTTTATATCTATCATGCATTTCTATTATTTCAATATCAGACATATTGCCTATAGTATTAGCGGCAAGTTCTACTAATTTATACATAAGGTTTACCACCATAGAAGTATTTCCCGCCAAAACCACTGGTATTTCTTTTGAAATTTCATTTATCCTATTTATTTCTTCCTCTGAAAATCCAGTAGTACCACAAACCACAGATTTTTTACTCTTTAAAGCCTTTTCAAATACATCCATAGACGTTTCTGGATCTGTAAAATCTATAATGCAATCACATTTATCTATAACATTCTCTAAATTATCTACAACTTTACAATCTATATTTTTACCTAGATTTGCAACTATACCAAGATCTTGTCCTATGTAATCCCTTTCCTTTGGGGCTACTGCTGCCACAAGTTCTATATTTTCATTATTATAACAAGATTTAGTAACCAAGCTCCCCATTTTTCCCCTTGGTCCAATAACTATTATCTTCATTAGTATAACCCCCTGTTTATTTTCCTAAATAAATAAGTATTTTTTATTTATTATTAAAAATTTTATTAGATTATATATAATTTCATTCATTAACTACACTAAGTATTCTATACTAAATTTTAAAATCCTCCATAAAATAAAATCAAGGCAGATTTCTTTCCACCTTGATTAGCTAGTATAAATCTTTCTAAAACTCTTAAACTCTGTTTTCATTTAAATAATAAGAATACTTTATTTGTGAACTAATATTTAAGCGTAAAGTAAACAGGACGTGGCATTAGAGCGTTAGCTTAAATATTAGGGCACAAATATTAGTATTCTTTATTTTTATAGCTATCTATTGACTAAAATTATTTCTTGTTTCAATTCTTAACCTTTGAAGGCTATTAAATTGGAATTTGTTTTAATATTTTTTTATAATATTGGTACGCAAATTTCACAATAATGCTTATTTATCATCTGCATTGCATATCGTTCAAGAATAGGTCTTCTATCATCAAATTCATAATTTATTTTTGATAACTCCGAAAATATCTCCATCCATGCTTCTTGCATAGCATCTACTGTATGACTTATTTTAAATACGCAATATTTTCCACCCATAGTTTTTCCAAAATTAATATACTTATTATCAACCTTGAATTCATCCGAAACAACTAAACATGTATCATAACGACAATCTTTAGCTTCTGTGAATTTAGGGTTATCTTGGGTTATTCCTAATATAATTGAATTTTCATTAAATAAGTTTTTTTCTCTAGCCCAATTTTTTAATTGTTCCATTATTTGCACATTCTCTGAACCGTAAGGACCTGTTCTTCGTATATAAGCAATTTTATATGATGGTATCATTTCAATGTTAATATCCATAACTTACCTTCTTTTTTAATAGAGTACATCGATGCCTGAATTCATCATATAATGCTTTAAAATGTATTTCAATTTATTTTTTAAAATTGCCCAATTACTATTTGTCTAAAAATAAACATTTTTACATCTTTATTTATGTTACGGTTTAATTCTACCGCTAATTTTAATAGGGATGTTACAAAATTAATATAAAAAGTAATTTTGCAACACCCCTAGTTATTATTTATAAATACTTTCTTAAAAACGTGATTTCAGCAAGCAACGATTTCCTTAATCATAAACTCTTTTCCACATAGTATCTCCCAATCTTTACTTACGCAATTTGGGCATTTATTACTATTCTCAATAAGATTAAAAACTTTATTACACTTTTTACAAATAGCATTGCCTGGTAGTATCTCAATTTTTAGTTTTGTATCTTGCAATAATGTACCATCAACTGCAGCTGGGTAACATGCTTCAATGTATCTCGGAATTACCGATGAGAGCTCGCCAATCTGAAGAACTAATGTATCTATTTTGGTTAATCTATTTATTCTTGCAAAATTTTCAACATTTTTAATGACTTCAATCATAATTCCAACTTCATGCAAATGACCTCACCTCTCTTGTAAAAGTATAAAGAATGTACGAAACTACTCTCCCACCTATCTTATTTGGAATAATACTTTAACTATTATATGTTGTCTTTTTCTCTTGAGAAAATTGATTTTACTGATTTTTTTACACTTTTCACTGCAATTCTTCCTTGACGTTTTATAACATGTTTTATAACTGCAGGTTTCATATCTTTAAACTCTACACCAGAACTATCATATTTTCTTATCAGTGAGATTGCGTCAAATTTACATCTTATAGTACACATTCCACAGCCCACACATTGGTATTGGTCTACAACCACAGCACCACAGCCAAGACAACGCTTAGTCTCCTTCTTTATTTGCTCTTCAGTAAATGTACCACGCAAATCCTTAAAGGTTACTTTTGATTCATTTCCTTCAACATGAAGTGGTCTTTGTCTAGGCAAACGATCATAGCCATCCATGTTTAAATTTTCTTTGTCAAGAGCACGATATTCCCTTTCACGGCTTATTGTCAAGTTATCACCATGAACATAGCGATGAATTGAAACGGCACCTTGCTTACCTAAAGCAATAGCGTCAATAGCAAACTTTGGTCCTGTTAGCGCATCTCCACCAGCGAATACGTCTATCTCTCCTGTTTGGAAAGTGATAGGATCAGCTTTTATTGTCCTATTTGGATTTAATTCTATCTTAGTATCTTTTAATAATTCACCCCAATTCATTCCTTGACCAACTGAAGTCAATACACTGTTTGCTTTAACGATCTTTGTTTCATTTTCATCGAATTTAGGATTAAACTTTCTATTTTCATCAAAGACAGAAATACATTTTTTAAATTCCACACCAACAACATGCCCATTTTCCTGAATTATACGTTTTGGTCCCCAAGAATTGTTGATGGTAATACCTTCTGACAATGCTTCTTCAATTTCTTCCCCAAGTGCAGGCATTTCTTGTCTATTTTCTAAACAATACATATCTACTTGTGAAGCACCAATTCTTTCAGCAGTTCGAGCAACATCAATAGCAACATTTCCTCCACCAATGACGATAACTTCCCCTTCCATTTTCAAATCTTCACCTAAATTTACTTTTCTTAAAAAATCTACACCTGTCATTACCCCTTCTGCTTCTTCACCCTCAAGCCCTAGGTTTCGGCCAGCTTGAGCGCCAATTGCTACATAAAACCCTTTGTAGCCAAGTTCTCTCAGTTCAGGAAAAGTAGTATCTTTGCCAACCTGAACCCCTGTTTTAAATTCTACTCCTAATTCTTTCAAAATATCGATTTCTGCATTTACTACTTCTTTTCCTAGTCTAAAGGAAGGAATTCCAAGGGTTAACATACCACCAAGCTTTTGTTGCTTCTCAAACACTGTTACCTGATAACCATCAACAGCTAAGAAATAAGCACAAGATAAGCCTGCAGGACCTGCACCGATTACAGCAATTTTTTCTGGTCTATTATCTTTCCTTTCAGGTACAAAGCGATGTTCTTGTTTTAAGTCCTGATCTGCAATGAACTTTTTGATTTCATCAATAGCAAGTGGCTCATCTACATCTGATCTTGTACAAGCAGACTCACATTTTCTTGGACAAATACGTCCGCAAATTGCTGGGAAGGGATTTTCTTTCTTTATAAGCTCCAAGGCTTCTCTATACTTTCCTTGAGATGCCATCTTGATGTACCCTTGAATTGCTATGTGAGCTGGACATTCAGATTTACATGGACTTGTTCCACCCTCAGCAACAACTTTACGATGACGATAATCAGGATTCCATTTGTCCTTCCCCCACTTAGTATCGTATGGCGTTTCTTTTTCCTTCTCCACTATAACAGGTTTCTTTGTGCATAAATTTTGCCCTAGTGTTAATGCATTAGATGGGCAATTTTCTACACATTGTCCACAAGCAACGCATTTATCTTTATCCACTTGTGAAACATAATTTGATCTTGAAAAATCAGGGTTTCTATAAAGATTGGCATTCCTTAATCCAAAGCAGGAACATCCACAACAATTACAAATAGCAAGGGTTTTTCCTGGTCCTGATAAATTAGGTATCTGATGTATCAAACCTTCCTTTTCAGCTTTCTTACAAATAGCAATAGCTTCTTCTCTAGTAATACGTCTACCTCTTCCTGTTCGAATATAATACTCAGCAGCTGGACCAAGCTGAATACACATTTCTTCAACGGTATGTCCGCAGCCTTGCCCAATAACTCTCATGGATGTACGACATGCACAATCCGCAACAGAGAAAATCTCATGTTTATTAATCAGGTCTGAAATTTCCTCATAAGAGGCTCTTCTTGTATCACCTTCAATGGCGCTTTCAATTGGTATAACTCTCATTACACCCATTCCTACAGGAATATTTCCTGCCATTAATGCACCTAATTTTCTTGTATATTCTTCAAAGGATTGGGGAATTACTGGATACTTTTTTATATTTTCCCTACTTGCAACCATGTATTCCATGACACCAGGAACATAAAGTTCAAGAAAATATTTATCCACACCATTTTCCTTTTCTACTTTAATTGAACCATCAACTGCCATCTGGTATAGAATCTTCTCTACTTCATCTACAGGTTTTTTGCAAAGATCCACAACCTCCTCTAAACTTTTGGGCTTGCGGATTTCTAGATGAAGTGCTACCTCTGCCATTTCATCTGTAGTAACTGTGGCAAGAATTTTATATTCTGGATCCGTTGGTTTTACTTTTACTAACCCACCAGTAATCCCACCAGCAATCTTATTGGCCAGTTCAAGTACTTTTTTCTTTACCATATCTGTTTCCCCCCAAATTAAATTTCACAGCTATTTATTTATGACTACCCGCTCTAATACTCCCTCTGAAGCCAAGAACTCTGTTTATGCCCTCCAATTTTTTACTTCAGTACGTATCCAATTGATCCATTCATCAATTCCCTCACCAGTTTTAGCAGAGATTTTGATAACCTTAATATTAGGATTCAATTTTTTTATACGTTCTTCTACTGCCTTAAAGTCAAAGTCAAAATTAGCTATTGCATCTATTTTATTAATTAATACAACATCAACAATAGAGAACATTAAAGGATATTTCAAAGGTTTGTCGTCCCCCTCTGGTACACTTAAAATCATGGCATTTTTTGATGCACCAGTGTCAAATTCTGCTGGACATACCAGATTGCCTACATTTTCTAAGATAGCAAAGTCAACTTCTTCTATTCCAAGACCCAATAGACCTTGCTTGGTCATATTTGCATCAAGATGACACATTCCACCTGTGTGCAATTGGATTACTTTTGCACCAGCCTGAGCAACAGTATGGGCATCAACTTCAGAATCAATGTCTGCTTCTAGGACACCAATGTTCATTTCATCTTTCAAAGCTTCAATTGTTCTTAAAACAGTTGTTGTTTTACCTGAACCTGGTGATGACATCAAGTTTAATAAAAAAGTCTTCTCTTTTCTTAATTCCTCTCTAAGCAAATCCGCTTGTTGATCATTATCTTCGAAAACACTTTTCTTAATTTCAATAACTTTATATTTGTCCATATCACCTATACCCCCATTTTATGTTAAAGTTTATTTATCCGATGACTACCCGCTCTAATACTCCCATCTTCTTCAAGGTGGGAGTAAAGAGCGGCTACGTCCCTGGATAACTATTTCTAAGCTTTAGTGGAAGTAAAAACTCCCTCTGAAGCCAAGAACTCTGTTTATACTCTTTTCTATTTGATAAATAAAAACTGTTATCCTATTGACATGATATTTATTCTGCAAGTGATTTAACTTCCTTATATTTTTCCAGATCTGTATAAAGTTCGCCAAGATAAGGATTTCTTTTGGTCTTACCTATTTTATAAATCATATAAATAAATACTGCTATATTTACAACTAGTGCTACAAAACTAAATGCAAATAGTAGTGCTGGATTGTAGGGTGACTTAACAGCAAAGGCCCCCTTATCAATGAATGATGGGAAGGTCTGTGCAAACATACACCATAATGCCAGTGTTTGTGCACGGTGCTGTAGCCATGCTCCTTTTCCCACAGTAAATGCACAAATAGTTGGAGCCAATAACAAAGCAAATCCACAATACCAAGCATGCCCTGGTAGACAATTGTACGTATAAGCAAAATTCCATAAATCATATGCTATTATCCAAAACCATAGCATATCAGGCCATAGCATATCTTTACTTCCATCCTTAGCAGTCTGTTTTTTTATACAAATTCCAAACCATCCAGTTATGGTTATTATATTTAAGATACCTGCTATACCATTCATAAAATTCCAAGAACCTCCAAGTACATACATAGCTTCATCTGCTAATACTCCTCCACCATGATATTGAATACCAACTTGGAAATCCCGCGCTACTGCCTCTATAATATTGATAGCGAGAATAAGTGGCGGAAAACATAATGCCCATTTTTTATCAGATAATCTCCACTCTTTACCTGTGAGTTTATTTTCCCATTTAACATGCCTGATGCACCAAAAACCTATACATCCTGCTGTAGAAGAATACACCTTTGCTAAATGGAACCAGTCTGTATAAGTTGTATCACTTAATACTGTAAACCACAATATTGAAAGTATTAGTGGTAAAATAAAAAAACAGAGAAAACCAATAGCTTTCCATCTACGAGCTATTTCATTTAAACCAAAGAGCGCTACAAAAACAATTATCCAAACACCCCATACGCTTAATGCTGATGCCCCATCCGCGTAATTGAAGAGAAACATACAGTACCTCCCTAATATAAAAATTGATATTCTATTAAGTTTATTATACAATTTATCCCAGTTATTCTTCAATAGGCAAATAACTAAAAGTGTCTATTGACACACCTTCCTTTAGTATTATCCTCAATCTTCATCTGTTCTCTGTTCATTTTACTTTGTACTCTAAATAAGGAAGTTGCGTTGCAACTTCCTTATTGTTGGTTACTTATTTTTAACACTACTGATTCATATACCCTTAATAGTAGGGATACTGCATAGGATTCAAATACTATCATAAATACTTCTTCTACAATTCTTGGTATCCATAAAAACATGAAACTTTTTCCTTGAAGTCCTGGTATAAACATTAATAGTATATAAGTATTTAAAGTGCATACTATTATTCCTGGTATTCCTATAGCTAAAATCATTTTCATGTAATCTTCATATATATGTTTAACTGTGTTATTATTTTTTAATTTAATATTTATTATAAATACTATTAAAGCAAATATAGTTATTATTTCTATAGCCGATAAAACAAATATATATTTTTTACCTAATATATTCATTATTTTAAAAGAAAAGGATTTATCTAGCAGTAATGTCATTAAATGAATAGCCCCAGATAATGAACCTAAAACTATAAAAAATATTGGATAATATTTTTCTATTTTATCTATATGCACATTTTTAATTTTAACCCATATTATTCCTGTAAGTATACCACTTAATATACTAGTCAATGTTAAAAATGGAATATATGCTCCCATAGGTTTTATTATATAAGCTAATATGTCTACTACCCCAGAAACAACACCGCCTATAGCTCCACCAAAAAGCACTGCTGGCATTTTAATAAATATACCGGCAAAACTTATCCTCATAGCACCAGCTCCAGCTATAGGTACCATTATGCTAAAAAATCTTAATATTATAGCTGCAGCTATAAAAAGTCCACATAGTACCATTGTTTTCACTTGAATTTCTTTTTTCATTTTTGCTCCCCCTTTTAAAATAAAAAAACACTTATTTTCTCCACTAGATTACACTAAAGAGAAAAATAAGTGTTTTGAATATAACTCTCTAATGTAACAGCGGAATGCGGTAATACATCGCAAATCTTTTAAAGATTTTTCTTTTAGAGACAACTTCCCGTCCTCTAAACCTTAACGTGTAATTACCTACTCTGTTACTTTAAAATTCCAAAATTAAATTGTCTAAACACATTATACAGAAATACAAATATAATGTCTACATATTTTATATAGAAATGTAAAAACTAATAAAGGACAATAGAAAAATTAGTGCTAAAGGAGTGAATAAAATGGACGCAACTAGAGCTTCTCAGTTAATTAATTCTAGAGAAACGGATGTTTATTGTAAAGGCGAACCTGTAATTATAAGATCCGTAGATGAATATTCTAAAATGGCTACAGTAGAAAGTTTAAATAACGGTACAACTATAATGGCTCCTCTTAATGACATAAGAGATAGCGGTGTTATAAATCATTAAAGTTTTCAATCTATACTAAATTAAGCACACCACAAAGATAATATTCATGGTGTGCTTATTTTAATTTATGTGATTTTTATAATAATTTGTATTAATTTTTATTCTAATTGATATAAAAAATTATTTTTTCTTATTTTACTTACTTTAAATAAACAAATTTCTAAGCTTCAAAGAAGGTTTTTATTCCCTCTAAAGCTTATTAACAGAATTCTTAGGAGTTTTACTCCTTAGAAGTCGTTATCCTTTAGGAGAAATGGTTATCCAGAAACATTGCCGCTCTTTACTACCACTTTTAAGGAGATTGGATTACTAGAGCAGGTATTCATCGGATAAAATCTTTTGAATTGAAAAAATTTTAATATCCAAAATCTTCATTTATAAATATTACATGAATTCTATCTTTATTTCCTTGTCTCTTTATCAATGTATACTCATTACATATTCTCTCCTCACTTTTGCAGTCCATGCAATATCCTAGCTTTGTGCAAGGAGTTTTTCTTTGTAATCTTTTAGTATTAGCTGGTGCTGATACATATACGTTTCTTTTTATGGCTTCATCTAAGTCTCTCACTATTTTATTTACACCAGCTATAACAATAACCTTATCTGGTCCATAAAGCATAGCTGCAACTCTGTTTCCATTTCCATCCACATTATACAATTCTCCCTTTTCGGTTATAGCATTGGAGCTTGCAAAATAGGCATCTGCAAAAAATGATTCTCTGAATATATTTTTTATATCCTGTGGAGTTAACCCTTCTTCATATCTATCTAAGAATTCATATCTTCCAGATCTTAAATGATCTATAACTCCAGTTTCAAATAAAGTCATAGAACCACCGCAAGAAACCTTAGATCCTTCTTTTACTATATCTTTTATCTTATCTATTAATTCATCCTTATCCTTAACTAAATACCCATTTATATTATTTTCCTGTAAGGATTCTATAGTTCTCATTATCCTTTGCTTTTTTACCTCTAAAATATTTTTATCCAAAATCATACCCTCCCATGCTTATTTAATTTTTTATTTTCTTAAAAATCATACCTAAATTTTTTTATTTTTCCTACTAACTATATTTTATCAAATTTTAAGTAAATATGAACCATACTTAATATTAAATTTTATGATTTTACTTAACAATATCTAAAATAAAAGAATTTATAAATTTTATCTGGACAAAAGATTAGAATTTCTTAATCAAATTTTCTGTTTCAAGCTCCTATTGAAAGTGATGAAGGATAGATTTTAGAAATTCATTCCTTAAATATTACCTGAATAGTTACAATTTATATAACAGTTTTTAAAAATGTTATTATAAATTCCGTTCCTTTTCCCTCTTCGCTTTCTACAATTATACTTCCATTTTGAGATTCTATTATGGATTTGGTAAGGGAAAGGCCTATACCTATGCTGGAAGGATTAACTGAATTTTCTCCTTTATAAAATCTTTCAAATATTTTATTTTGTAATTTTTCTGGTATTCCTTCTCCGTTATCTTTTATACTTATAGTTAAAGATATTGGTGTTTCTTCACAACTTATTTTTATTTGTCCATAATTATCTGTATGTTCTATAGAATTTTTTATAATATTAGAAATAGCCTCTGCTGTCCATTCCATATCATGCTTAAAATATACATCTTCATCTATATTAATTATTACCTTTTGTGATTTTCTCTTAGCTTTCTCACTAAGACCTGCTAATGCTTTACTTACCGTCACATACAAAGGATTATTTTCTCTTTTAAATTCTACTACCCCTGCCTCTAGTCTACCTATTTTTAAAAGATTTATAATAAGCCATTCCATTCTTTTTAACTGTTCATCACTAAGTTTCAAAAAATTTTCTCTATCTTCTATTGGCATATTTTCATCCTTCATCAATTCATTAAACATTATTAAAGAGGATAGTGGTGTTTTTAATTGATGGGAAATATCTGATATTATATTTTTTAAAAATATTTTTTCTTTTTTTAAGTTTAATAAAGATTCCTCTAATCTGTTTGACATTAAATTAAATTTAGAAGAAAGAATATAAAAATCTCCTTCTCTATTTTCATCTACAAATTTATTGAAATGGCCATCCATTATTTCTTCTGAGGCTTTAGTGAACACTTCTGCTTTTTTATAAAAATACTTAAACTTATCATATATTATGATATATATAATAAAAATAGCTAAACCAAAATAAATTATGGTTCTATATATAAATTTTATACTAAAGTTCTTTAATACTGGATTTTTATAAAGTTCTAAATTTTCATCATAAGAGTATTTTTCTAAAACATTCTTTCCTATTTTATAATTTTTTTCTTCATTATATCTTGCATCTTCATTACTCTTTAAAGAAAGTATTATTTCTTCTTCCAGTTCTGGATGTTTTGATAGTATATTTCCTACTATCAAGGTATTTTGATTTATGTAATCTTTATTTAATTTATTAAGTTCTCCTTTTATAAAAATTGTAGTTAATGTAGCAAATAAAATAAATATTATGCTGAATTTAAAAGTTAATTCTTTAATTTCAGGATTTCTAAAATATTTTAACAAAATTATCCCCCTCAGTTGTACTAAATTAATTTATAAAGATTTAATATAATATTTTAT
>OGSC01000501.1_pt1 | contig 17293 bp, 12 predicted proteins | sample 1573751 | NCBI WGS metagenome assembly OGSC01 (sample SAMN03295840, study PRJEB24534) | human gut metagenome | isolation source: fecal sample 8 from infant 5 | host: Homo sapiens | place: USA: Pittsburgh, PA | collected 2014-07
ATGTAATACTAGATATGGAATTAGATTCTAATAAGAGTTTAGTTAACTTCGAAAAGATGAAGGAAGGTATATTTATAACTAATTTATTTTATGATGGATTTTCAAAATTAAAGGATACAGATTTGATAATTTATGGTTCAGATAAAAATAAATTTAATTATAAAGAATTAATATATTTATGTGGTACTGTAGGGAGAGGTGAATATGATTTTAAAGGTGAAATTATATTTCTAGCTAATACGGAAACTGTACATATGGAGAAAGCTAAAAATATAATAAGAGGCTTTAATAAAGAAGCATGGGAACTAGGATTTTTAACTATATAAAATATATTATAGAATGTATAGGAGAAGTAATATACCCCTATGAAAATAAATGTGTAATATGTGAAAAATATATAGAAGAAGATTTAATATGTAAAGAATGCCTTAACGCTATAAAGCATTGTAGTGACGTTAAAATTATTGAAAAAGGGAAAAACTGTTTTTCAGCATTCCCTACTTGCTATTATTCAGGTATAATGATGGAACTTATATTAAATTTAAAATATAAAGGCGATTTTAAAAGTGGAGAAGTAATAGCTAATTTAATGTGTAGAAAAGCAAAAGAAATTAATATAAGCACGGATATTATAACTTTTGTTCCATCCAGTAAAAAATCTTACAAAAAAAGAGGATATAATCAAAGTGAGTACTTAGCCAGGATTATAAGTAAAAGCATTAATATACCAATAGTCTATTGTTTAAAAAAGAATATAAATACAAAAGATCAAATAGGATTAAATGGAATTGAAAGATGGCTAAATGTTAAGGATAGTTTTAAAGTTTATAATGAAAGATATGTAGAAAATAAAAGAATACTTTTAATTGATGATGTTTTAACCACAGGAGCTACCTCCTTTTATTGTGCTAACGAGTTAAAAAAGAGTGGAGCAAAAGAAATTTTTATATTGACTGCAGCAAAAAGTGATGTATAATTTAAATATAGTAAAATTAGGTTTGTGGTTGAAAGTCGATGCCAGTCGCAGGCAAAACGATCCACGTAAGTTAAATAAAAATATTTGATGAGCATGGTGCGGCTTAGAAGTAAGTCCTGCCGTTATTAAAAACGAGAGGGTTAGTAGTGAGAAGACGAACTCTGGGTAGCGAAAATTCCAGCAGGCGAGTGTGGGGGCAAAAACCAGGTCAACTAATTTTAACTAATTGAGGCTTATAGTATAACTATAGGTCTTATTTTTATATTAATATGAAATAATTCATATTAGTAAAAAATTATTATAAATAACTTAATATTTTGTAAATTTAAAAAATTTCTATTGAGTTTTTTAAAAAATAGTATTAAAATATAAATAACATAACAAGATTAAAAAACATAATCAAGAACAGAAAGAGGGGCTGAAGAATGAAAATAACAGTAATAGGCAAAAATATTGAGATAACAAATGCTTTAAGGGAGACAGTTGAAAAGAAGCTGTCAAAGCTTGAAAGATTTTTCAACCCTGATGTAGTTGCAACAGCTACATTGAGTGTACACAAAAATAAGCAAACTATAGAAGTTACGATACCATTCCATGGAGTTATATTAAGAGGTGAAGAAACAACAGAGGATATGTATGCATCTATAGACATGGTAATAGATAAATTAGAAAGACAAATAAGAAAGCAAAAGACTAAACTTCAACGTAATATTCATGATGGCTCATTAAGATTTCAATATATACCAGATTATGAAAGTGGAGAAAATAAAGAGACTCAAATAGTAAAGACTAAAAAATTTGCCATGAAACCAATGTCTTCAGAAGAAGCAGTTTTACAAATGGAGCTTTTAGGACATAATTTCTTTGTATATCAAAATGCTGATACAGAGGAAGTAAATGTTATATATAGAAGAAAAGATGGTAATTATGGTTTAATAGAACCTGAATTTTAAAATAATATATTAACATATTAATATAAAGAACTAGTAAAAAGTGGACATATACAAGGGTATATGTCTACTTTTTTATATAGATAAGGTTTATAAACCTAGGGTTTACTATAATTAATTATTATTTACAAATTTACATAATTATTATTTTAAAAAGTTGAATGGAATATAGTTAAATGATATAATTTATAAAGTTAAGACCTATAAAATTTGATAAATAGTGAGGATGAATAATATGGGAATTTTAAATAAAATATTTGGTACATATAGTGAAAGAGAACTTAGAAGAGTTAATCCTATAGTAAACAAAATAGAATCTTTAGATGAAAAAATGCAATCCTTAAAAGATGAAGATTTTAAGCTAAAAACTGAAGAATTTAAAAGTAGACTAGAAAAAGGGGAAAAACTGGATGATATTTTACCAGAAGCTTTTGCCTTAGTTAGAGAAGCGGCACATAGAACCATAGGACTTAAACATTATAAAGAACAATTAATAGGTGGTGTAGTATTACACCAAGGAAGAATTGGAGAAATGAAAACCGGTGAAGGTAAAACTTTAGTTGCTACATTGCCAGCCTATATAAATGCATTAACAGGAAAAGGGGTACATATAGTTACAGTTAATGATTACTTAGCAAAAAGAGATAGAGATTTAATGGCTCCGGTATATGAATTTTTAGGGTTAAAAGTAGGAGTTATTTTGCATAATTTAAATAATGAAGAAAGACAAGAAGCTTATGGTTCAGATATAACTTATGGAACAAATAGTGAATTTGGCTTTGATTATTTAAGGGATAATATGGTAGTTTATAAAGAAGAAAGAGTTCAAAGAAAGTTAAACTTTGCAATTGTGGATGAAGTGGACTCTATATTAATAGATGAAGCTAGAACTCCATTAATAATATCAGGTCAAGGGGAGAAGTCTACAGAATTTTATAAAGTTGCAGATTATTTCACTAAATCTTTAATAGCTGAAAAAGATTTTACAATAGATGAAAAAGCTAATTCAGCTATGCTTACAGATGAAGGTGTTAATAAAGCAGAGAATTTCTTTAAGGTAGATAACTATGCTGATGCAGAAAACATGGAAATACAACACCATGTAGTTCAAGCTTTAAAAGCTAACTATGTAATGAAGAAAGATAAAGATTATATGATTAAAGATGGAGAAATTCTAATAGTTGATGAGTTTACAGGAAGAGCTATGGAAGGAAGAAGATATAGCGATGGATTGCACCAAGCTATAGAAGCTAAAGAAGGCGTTAGAGTAGAAAGAGAATCTAAAACTTTAGCTACAATAACTTATCAAAACTATTTTAGAATGTATAATAAATTATCTGGTATGACAGGAACTGCTCAAACAGAAGAAAATGAATTTAGAGAAATCTATGGATTAGATGTAATTGTAATACCTACACATGAACCTATAGCAAGAATAGATAATGCGGATGTAGTATATAAAACAGAAAAGGGTAAATTTAAAGCTATAGTTGATGAAATAGTAGAAAGATATAAAAAAGGTCAACCAATGCTAGTAGGTACAGTAAGCATAGAAAAATCAGAAATGTTATCCTCTATGCTAAAGAAAAAAGGAGTACCTCATCAAGTATTAAATGCTAAATATCATGAAAAAGAAGCGGAAATAATATCTCATGCAGGGGAATATGGGATGGTTACAATAGCCACTAATATGGCAGGTCGTGGTACAGATATAAAACTTACTAAAGAAGCTGAAGAAGCAGGCGGACTTATGATTATAGGTACAGAAAGACATGAGTCTAGAAGAATAGACAACCAATTAAGAGGACGTTCTGGTCGTCAAGGAGATCCTGGTGAATCAAGATTTTTTGTATCTTTAGAAGATGATTTAATGAGAATATTTGGTTCAGAAAGAATACAAGGAATAGTTGATAAATTAGGACTTGGTGAAGATGAAGCTATAGAAAGTAAGATGGTAAGTTCAGCTATAGAAAGTGCTCAAAAGAAGGTAGAAGGAAATAACTTTGATATAAGAAAAACTCTATTGCAATATGATGATGTAATAAATAAACAAAGAGAAATAATATACAAACAAAGAAGTGAGGTTCTAGAAGGGGAAGACTTAAAGGATCAAATAGGAGATATGATTAGAGATGTAGTTTATACTGCAGTAAATTCTCATATTTCAGGAGTAGAAGAAGAGTTTGAGACAGAACTTCAAAATCTTGTTAATTATTTAGAAGATATATGTTTACCAAAGGGTTTAGTAAATGTGAAAGATCTAAGTAATTTATCAGATGAAGAAATAAAAGAAAAATTATTAGAAGCAGTAGAAAATATATATAACCACAAAGAAAAAGAAATTGGAGAAGAACAAATAAGAGAAATAGAAAGGGTAATATTACTTAGAGTTGTAGATACTAAATGGATGGATCATATAGATGATATGGATCACTTAAAACAAGGTATAGGTCTAAGAGCATATAGACAACAAGATCCAGTTCAAGCATACCAATTTGAAGGTAGTGAAATGTTTGAGGAAATGATCTATAACATTAAAGTAGATACTGTAAGATATTTATTCCATGTGGAAGTAGAAAAAGCACCTGAAAGAGAGAAGGTAGCAAAAGAAACATCAACTAATTATGATGAGGACTCAGTAAAAAAACAACCTATAAAAAAGGAAAATAGAATTGGTAGAAATGATCTATGTCCTTGTGGAAGTGGAAAGAAATATAAAAATTGTTGTGGTAGAATGGCATAAAAATATATTATAATAAAACCGGAAACTTTTATTTGGTTTCTGGTTTTATAACCTTTAAGGCACATTCAAATAAATAACAAGTCAGTATGACAGTCTATTTTGCGTCATACTGCGTCAGCATAGCCCGCCGATAGCACTACTAGCGACGGAACCTGCTTCCTTGGCTGACACAAAATATACTGCCATCTTTGACTTGTTATTTATTTTCATGCGCCTAAAGTAAATAATAGAGGTGATGGCATGATATTAGAAATTCAAGAAATAATAAATAATTCCTATGAACTTAAAAATACAATAAAAGAAATCGGGGAGTCTCTTTGACATAGAAAAATTAAAAAATAGTATATCAGAACTACAAAATAAAATGCAAAATCCAAATTTTTGGAATGATATAAAAGAGGCACAAAAAATAACTTCTGAAGAAAAGTATTTAAAGGATAAACTAAGCAAGTATAATCATTTAAAAAATACTATAGAGGATATTATAGGATTGTCCCAAATGTTATCAGAAGAAGATGACGATATGGGAAAAGAAATATTATCAGAATATAAAAATATAAAAGAAGAAATAGATAGATTTAAGATAGAAACCCTATTATCTGGAGAGTATGATAGAAATAATGCAATAATGACCCTACATTCAGGAGTAGGAGGAACAGATGCACAGGATTGGACAGATATGCTATTTAGGATGTATACAAGGTGGGCTGAAAAAGAGGGATTTACTGTTAAGATTATGGATTTATTAGAGGCTGAAGATGCAGGGATAAAGAGTGTAACCCTAAAGATTACTGGAGAGTTTGTGTATGGATATCTTAAAGGTGAAAAGGGAATACACAGATTGGTTAGAATATCTCCTTTTAATGCAAATGGTAAAAGACAGACTTCCTTTGCATCTATAGAAGTATTACCAGAACTAACAGATGATCAAGAAATAGAAATAAAGAGTGAAGATTTAAAGATAGATACCTATAGGGCAGGTGGAGCTGGAGGACAGCATGTTAATAAAACTGAATCTGCAGTAAGAATAACTCATATACCAACAGGAATTATAGTACAATGTCAAAATGAAAGAAGTCAGCATACTAATAAAGAAACAGCTATGAAGGTTTTAAAATCAAGATTAGTAGAATTAAAGGAAAGATCTCATAAAGAAAAAATAGAAGATCTAACTGGAGAACTAAAGGATATGGGATGGGGGAGTCAAATAAGATCCTATGTATTTCATCCTTATAATTTAGTAAAAGACCATAGAACAGGAGCAGAAACTAGCAATGTAGATGCAGTAATGAATGGCGATATAAATATATTCATAATAGAGTATCTAAAAGGAAATTTTTAAAATCAGAAATTAAAAAATAAAGGGGATTCCTGAAAATAGATTTAATTTTAATATCACAATTATTGAAATTAAATTTATTTTATTTTGAGGCATCCCTTTTACTTTGTCGAATTATAGAATTCATAATAAATAATTATTTAGATTTATAATTTTTGTTTTATTTCTTTGCTGTTTTCTTATAAATATAAAAAGTAAAACAAAAGATATAATTAGAAATTCTTTATAGTGAACATAAAATAAATTTCCTCTAAAAGCGGAATTTATAATTTTTAATGAGGCTACATTGTAGCATCTTTTTATAGAATTTTTATTTATAAACTCTATTTTATCCTTAGGAGTATGAATTTTGGAAGTATCATTATCGCAAAATGTTATAGCATTTACACCCTTTTCTCTAAAAAAATAATGATCACTAGCATTTTCAAACATATAATTAAAATTAATATTTTTAGAAGAACATAAAGTGGATAATTCTTTTATAAGAGGAGTATCAGCTGTATCTTTATCAGATCCCATTATACAAAGGGGAACACTTTCACTACCTCCTATCATATCAAAATTTAATAATGTAGAATTTTTTACTTTGCTATAATATTTTTCTACAAAAGCCTTAGAGCCAAGACAACCAAATTCTTCAGCATTAAAAGAAACAAATATAATATCTCTATCCGGTGTACCTAAGGATTTAATATATTTAACTAATTCTAGCATAAAGCTAGTACCAGAAGCATTATCTAAAGCACCACTATATATAGTCCCATTTAAATCCTCACCTAAATGATCGAAGTGGGAAGAAATTATAATAGGAGCATTGTTAGGATTTGTTCCTTTTATATATCCCACCACGTTATTAAGTTCAGTTTCTTTTATGGAATAAGGAATAAAACAAATTATTTTATAGTCTGATTTTATAAAATCTTTTAGTTCAGAAAAAACTTTTTTATTTGTGACAACATACATATTATAGGGCGCTTCTTTTACAAAAGAGCTTCTAAAATTAGAATCGTAATCATCTGTAGCATATATAAGGAAATTACCATTATTATAATTTATATTCATAAAATCATTTTGGATAATTACATTTTTATTAGTAAAAGAAAAAGCATTTTCTCTAAAATTAAGCATATCTTCTTTGAAATCTTTACCATAAGAATAATTTTTAATTAAGTTACCTTGAGAATCTATTACTTTCAAGTAAGGATTACCTTCAATTTTGCTAGGATAAAAACATCCAAAACTATGGAAATAGTTTTCTTCATAGGGAAGTAGATTATTATTTCTAAAATTATTTCTTATATATTCTGAAACTTGCCTATTTTCCATAGAGCCAGGAAGTCTTCCCTTAAACTCATTAGAGGATATTAAATTAATATTATTTAGTACAGAGTTTATATTAAATGATTTTATAAATAAAGCGGTTTGTATACTAAAACATAAAAAGGTTAAAATAATAGTTATATAAAATAACTTGGAAAAATTTCTCATAATATCTCCTATAAATTGTTTATAATTTAATTTATATTAATTTGCCAAAGGATATATAACTGGTATAATATATTTTTAGTGACTTTATTTAATATTTGGAGGTAAAAATGAACAATATAAATAGTGTTTTATCAAAAGAACTTAATATATCTATTAAGTATATAGATGCAGTTATAGATTTATTAGATCAAGGGAATACAGTACCTTTTATAGCAAGATATAGAAAAGAAGTAACTGGAGGTATGAGCGACGAAACTCTTAGAGAGCTTTTTGAAAGGCTTACATATCTAAGAAATTTAAGTTCTAAAAAAGAAGATGTTATAAGACTTATAGAGGAGCAAGGAAAGCTTACAGAAGAACTTAAAATATCTATAATTAATTGTAAAACTGTTACGGAAGTAGAGGATTTATATAGACCTTATAGGCCAAAGAGAAGGACAAGAGCTACTATAGCCGAAGGAAAAGGATTAAAACCTTTAGCGGAAACAATATTAGAAGGTAATTTTAAAGAAGATATAAAAGTATATGCTAGTCAATTTGTAAATGAAGAAAAAGAAGTAAAAACTATTGAAGATGCTCTTCAAGGTGCCATGGATATAATAAGTGAAGTTATATCTGACGAAGCAGAATACAGAAAATGGATAAGAAATTTTGTCTTTAATGAGGGAGTAATAGAAACCAAAGGTGAAAGCAAGGAGCCTACTCCTTATGAAATGTATTATGATTATAAAGAAAATGTAAAGAATATTCCTCCACACAGAATATTAGCTATAAATAGAGGAGAAAAAGAAAAAATATTAACAGCAAAAGTTACTTGTAATGAAGACAAAATAATAGATTATTTAAAAAGTAGATCCTTAAAAGGAAATAAAGAAACAGATATATATATAGAAGAGTCTGTTAAAGATTCTTTAAAAAGATTAATATATCCCTCTATAGAAAGAGAGATAAGATCAGAGTTAACGGAAAAGGGTGAAGAAGGAGCAATAAAAATATTTAAAGAGAATCTAAAGGCTCTTTTGATGCAAGCACCTATAAAAGATAAAGTGGTTTTAGGGTATGATCCAGGTTTTAGAACAGGATGTAAGATAGCAGTATTAGACGAAACAGGAAAGTTATTAAATACAGCTACAGTTTATGCTACAGCACCACAAAACGATGTAGAAGGTTCTGTAAAAATATTAAAAGAATTGATATATAAATATGACGTTGATGTGATATCTTTAGGAAATGGAACAGCTAGTAGAGAATCAGAAGAGGTTATAGCCAAAATGCTTAAAGAAATAAAAGAAGAAAAAGGGAAAGATATATATTATGTTATAGTATCTGAAGCTGGAGCCTCTGTTTATTCTGCATCAAAATTAGCTACAGAGGAATATCCAGATATAAATGTTTCTTTAAGAGGGGCTATATCTATAGGAAGAAGGCTTCAAGATCCTTTAGCAGAACTTGTAAAGATAGATCCTAAGTCTATAGGTGTAGGCCAATATCAACACGATGTATCTCAAAAAAAATTAGATGAATCACTAAAGGGAGTAGTAGAGGATTGTGTTAATACTGTAGGAGTAGATTTAAATACTGCAACACCATCACTTTTATCTTATATTTCAGGTATTAATAGTTCCATAGCTAAAAACATAGTAGCTTATAGAGAGGAAGTAGGAAAATTTAAGAATAGAAAAGAATTATTAAAAGTAAAAAGGTTAGGACAAAAAGCTTTTGAACAATGTGCAGGCTTCCTTAGAGTTATGGAAAGTAAAGAACCTTTAGATAATACAGGGGTTCATCCAGAATCCTACGAAGGAACCAAGAAATTTTTAAGTTTGTTAGAGTATGATGTAAATGATGTAAAAAATAATAAATTACAGGATATAGATGCTAGAGTTAATAATACAGGTATAGATCATATATGTAATAAAATAGATATAGGAAAACCTACACTATTAGATATTATAAAAGAAATAAAAAAACCAGGAAGAGATCCAAGAGAAGATTTACCAAAACCTATATTAAAGACAGGAATTGTTGATATAACTCAATTAAAACCAGATATGATTTTAATGGGTACTGTTAGGAATGTAGCTGACTTTGGAGCCTTTGTAGATATAGGAGTTCATCAAGATGGCTTAGTACATATAAGTCAACTTTCAGATAGCTTTGTAAAACATCCTTTAGATGTGGTAAAAGTAGGAGATATAGTGGAAGTTAGAATATTAGAAGTAGACCAAAAGAGAAATAGAATCTCCTTAAGCATGAAAAAGTAAATTATTGCATAAATATTAATATTGAATTAAAATTATTAATAGTATATAATAAAAATGCATAAAATTAATATTTATATCTTCAGGGCGGGGTGTAATTCCCCACCGGCGGTAAAGCCCGCGAGCTATTTTTAGCATGATTCGGTTAAATTCCGAAGCCGACAGTAAAGTCTGGATGAAAGAAGATTACAATTGTAACTGCGATTACAAAGCCCTGATATTATTATCAGGGCTTTTTTATTGGAGAATTTCTCAAAGAACATAAAATGGAGGGATAGTATGAAAAATAGTAAATTAAATAAGTTGGTAAAGATATCTGTGCTAGGAACTATAGGATTTTTACTTATGTTTATAGAGATTCCAATACCTATATTTCCAGATTTTTTACAAATTGATATAAGTGACATACCTGCACTAGTAGGTGGCTTTGCGTTAGGGCCTGTAGCAGGAATACTAATAGAGTTTATGAAAAATATATTGCATAGTATATTCAAAGGAAGTACAGTCTTTGTAGGGGAATTTGCAAACTTTTTAGTAGGATCTGTCTTAGTAGGTGTTTCATCATATATTTATAAGAGAGATAAAACTAAAAAAGGGGCATTAGTAGGACTAGCCATAGGGACAATATGTATGTCTCTGGTAGCAGGATTATTTAACTATTATGTTCTTTTACCATTGTATGAAAAAGCACTAAATTTCCCAATAAAAGCTATAGTAGCTATAGGAAATAAGTTAAATCCTAAAATAGTGGATTTAAAGAGCTTTATATTTTGGTCTATAATTCCATTTAATTTACTTAAGGGAGCTATAGTATCCCTAATAACTTCAGTTATATATAAAAGCGTATCTCCTATACTACATGAAGAAAAATAAAATATAAATATAATAACTGATTAAATAGCTAGTGTTCTATTTAATCAGTATTTTTATTATAATAGAAAAGTAATAAATTCATTTTATTTAAGATAATAAAATTTTAAAATATGTTAGAGTATATATAGTACTGATATATGAGTATATTACACTATTCCTTTATAAAGTTTGTTTAGTAAATATAGATCTAGTACGATAATAAAGTAAGTTTTATAAGAGGTGATGATAATATGCCAGACATTTTAAATATAAATAATGTTTATAATACTAATACAAAAAAAATATCTAGTAAACTTTCTTTTGATGTAGACCAAATTTTTGCTGCCAGAGTAATTGGTGAGGGAGAAAGTCCAGAAGAGGTAATATTAAAATTAATAGATGGATGGCAATTTAAAGCATCCATTGAAGACTTAAAAGGAAATTTACCTAATGGGTTACTTAATTTTAAAGTTTTAGGATTTGAGGAAGGAAAGTTAGTTTTAAAATTTTTAGAGGGTAGCTTGGTAAAGGAACAAGAAAAAGAGCAAAATTCTATAGAAGATTTATTACTTAAAGAGAATATAAAATTAAATAAAGAGGACTATGCTTTATTAGAAAAAATGATAAAGCATAATATACCTTTAACTAAGGATAATATATTAAAGGTTATAAATTTATCTAATTTTATGGAAAAACTAAAAAGTAATCCTCAAGAAGGAGATACATTTATACAAAACTATATAAAGGGTAAAGGAATAGATTTACAAAGTGCTAAAGGACAAGAGATAAGCAATGTATTAAAGGGATTATTTAATGAATTACAAACCTTAACAGAAGAAGATTTATTCATTTTATTAGAAAGTAATATAGAATTAACTGAAGAAAATGTAAAAGCTTTTAAAGAGGTTTTTAAAGAATCTAGCATTTATAACAAGGTAAATAATATGGATAAGGAATTAAATAAATCTAACATAGATAATAAACAAATAATAACTGACAAAAATATATCTGATGGAGATACTTTGGTAAAGGAAAATCTACAATCAAAAACAATAGAAAATGGCGCAAGTAATAAAAGTCAAAATGTTGTAAAAAATGAATTGATAAGTACTTTTAAAACACTTATGGCCACAGGTAAGGAAGAAAATATAAGTCTTGTAAGAGATTTAATATTAGAGGAAAAAGACTTAAATGGAATATTAAAAAATTTTACTAAAGAAGAGCAAGAAATGTTAGGATTAAAAGCAAAACCTGAAAATACTGAAGCAACAGAGCAAAGTTTAATAGGGGAAACTACAAAAAATATTAAAACAAAATCAATAGAAATATCAGGAAGTAGAGCACAAGTAGATTCTTCAAGTATAAAAGAACAAATAAATGTAAAAACAAATGAGATTAAAGATATAGTTAAAAATCTTATAGATACATTAAAAGATACCAATAATTCATCCTATGATAAAATAATAGGCACATTAAAAAATAATATAAATAATTTTAAAATGTTTAATACTATATCCAATGAATATTATTATTTAGATTTACCTTTAAATTTTAAAGAAAACGAATGTGACTGTAAAATTATAATAAAAGATGAAAGAGGTAAGGGTAAAAAAATAGATTCTAGTAATGTAAAGATAGCCACATCTATAGCTACAGCTAATATGGATATAGTAGATGCTTATATCACTCTTAAAAATAGCAATATGGAGATTAATATAAAAACTATAAAGCAATGGGTAAAATTATTAGATAAAGGGAAAAATAAACTTATAGAAGATATGAGCAGTATGGGGTATAATATTTTTATAAAAGTAGAGGAAAAAGCAGAGATATTTAATATATCAAACTGTAGAGAATTTTTTAATGATAACAATTTAAATGCTATTGATATTAAAGCATAATAAAAGATTGGGTGATTATTTTGAATGAAAGAAAAAAGGCTGCAGCTTTAAAATATGAGGAAAGTTACACATCACCAGTAGTTACTGCTGCTGGTATGGGATATGTAGCAGATAAAATTTTGGAAAAGGCCTCAGAAGAGAAGGTACCTATAGTTTATGACAAGGAATTAGCAAATCTTTTAACTAATATAGATATAGGCGATTCTATACCCTATGAATTATATGATGCAGTAGCAAAAGTAATAGCATATGTTATGGAAATAGACGAGAGAATAAAATAATAGAGGTGATATAGTGAGCTTATATGCAATATCAGACTTACATTTAGCTTTTAATGAAGATAAGCCCATGGATATATTCGATGATAAGTGGTTTATGCATCATGAAAGAATAAAAGAAAATTGGCAAAATAAAATAACTAAAGAAGATACCGTTCTTATAGCCGGAGATATTTCTTGGTCTATGAAAATAGAAGAGGGATTACATGATTTAGAGTGGATTCATAATTTAAAGGGAAGAAAAATTTTAATAAAAGGTAATCATGATTATTGGTGGAATTCTATAAATAAATTAAACAAATTGTATGAGGATATGAATTTCATACAAAATAATTTTTTTATATATGAAAACTATGCTATATGCGGAACAAGGGGCTGGAATCCTAAGCCATCAGATAATTTTACTACTCGTGATGAAAAAATATATAGAAGAGAGCTTATAAGATTAAGATTATCACTAGATACAGCAAAAAAAGCGGGAATGGAAAAATTTATAGTGATGTTACATTATCCTGCTACTAATGATAAATTTGAAGATTCACCAATAACTGAACTTTTAAAGGAATATAATGTAGAGAAGGTTATATACGGACATTTACATGGAATAAGTACAACTAGGTCACTAGAAGGGTTAAGAGATGGAATAGAATACTATTTAACTTCCTGTGATTATATAAATTTTGATCCCGTAAAGATTATTTAAACTTACGGGATTTATAATTGACAACTATATCGTAATATCGTAATATATAAATATAGCAATATATTATAGAAAGAGGTAGAATAATGGATAATGATTATGTAAAATATAATGATATGGCTGAACTTTTAAAAGTTCTATCCCACCCAGTTAGGATATGTATAGTGAAAGGACTTTTAGAAAAGGGAGAATGTAATGTAAGTCATATGCAAAATTGTTTAGGTATGCCTCAATCCACTATATCTCAACACCTACAAAAACTAAAAAGTGCAGGGATAATAGAAGGGGATAGAAATGGACTTCAAATAAATTATCATGTTTCTAATAAAAAAGTAGAGCAATTGATAAAAATTTTGCTTAATGAGTAATAGTACTAAGAAATTTCTATTTAAGTAGGAGGAATTATAATGAATAAGAAGGTACTAATTATTGGAGGTGTAGCAGGAGGAGCTTCTGCAGCCGCAAGACTTAGAAGACTTGATGAAGATGCACAAATAATAATGTTTGAAAGAGGAGAATATATTTCCTTTGCTAATTGTGGATTACCTTATTATATAGGAGAAACTATAAAGGAAAGAGATAATCTTTTAGTTCAAACTCCTGAAGCTATGATGGGTAGATTCAACATTGATGTTAGAGTAAATAGTGAAGTTGCATCAATAAATACCAAAGAAAAGAAAGTTACAGTAAATAGTAAAGAAAAGGGAAACTATGAGGAAACATATGATTATATAATAATGTCACCAGGGGCAACACCTATAAAACCACCTATAGAAGGGATAAATAGTTCGAAAATATTTACATTAAGAAATATTCCAGATACAGATAGAATAAAAGATTATGTAGACAACAAAAATGTTAAGAGTGCAGTAGTTGTTGGTGGGGGATATATAGGTATCGAAATGGCAGAAAACCTTAGAGAGAGAGGTATAAATGTGGTATTAGTAGAAGCTGCTCCCCACATATTAGCACCTTTTGATTCAGATATGGTTACTTTTGCCGAACAGGAGTTACAGGATAACGGTGTAGGGTTAATTTTAGGCGATGGAGTTAAATCTTTTGAAGAAAATAATAATAAAATAAAAATATCCCTTCAAAGTAACACTGAGTTAAATGCAGATATGATTATATTGGCTATAGGTGTAAAACCAGATACGGAGTTCTTAAAGGGGTCTTCTATAGAAATTGGTTCTAGAGGTCATATAATAGTAGATAAACATATGAAAACTAATGTAGAAGGCATATATGCCGTAGGAGATGCTATAGAAGTAATAGACTATATAAATGAAAATAAAACAGCCATACCATTAGCAGGACCAGCAAATAAACAAGGTAGAATAGCTGCAGATAATCTATGTGGATTAAATTCTTCTTATAAAGGTACTCAAGGAACTGCTATAATTAAAGTTTTTGGATTAACAGGCGGTAGTACAGGTAATAATGAAAGAATTTTATCTAAATTTAATATACCATATAAAGTAGTTTATACACATTCCCAATCTCATGCAAGTTACTATCCAGGGGGTACACCAATAAGCTTAAAATTAATATTTGATGATAAAGGTAAGATTTTAGGTGCTCAAGCTTTTGGTTATGATGGGGTAGATAAAAGAATAGATGATATTGCTACAGTAATAAGATTTGGTGGAACTATATATGATTTAGAAGAGTTAGAATTAGCTTACGCCCCTCCATATTCTTCAGCTAAGGATCCTGTTAATATGGTAGGTTTTGTGGCAGAGAATTTATTAACAGGAAAAGTAGAAAATATATCACCAAATAATATAGATGATAGGAATAAAGAAGAGATTGTATTATTGGATGTAAGAGATGATATAGAAATTGAAAATGGGAAAATAGAGGGAGCAATAGAGATACCAATAAATCAATTAAGAGATAGACTAAGTGAAATTCCAAGGGATAAAGAAGTATGGATATATTGCCAAATAGGGTTACGCGGGTATATTGGTGCTAGAATATTAATGGCCAATGGGTACAAGGTTAAAAATCTTAATGGTGGATATAAAACTTATATTATGAATAAGTTTATACCTGAAAAAATAGATAAGATGCCAGAAGATAAAATGAAGGGAAATAATGAAACTAAGGAAGAGGTAGCAGAAATTTTAGAACTGGATGCTTGTGGTTTAAGTTGTCCAGGGCCACTAATGAAAGTAAACAACACTGTAAATGAAATGAGTGAAGGAGAAACTTTAAAAGTAAAAGCTTCAGATCCAGGATTTTATGTAGATATACAATCCTGGTGTGAAAGAACAAATAATGAACTATTAAATGTATCAAAGGATAAAGGAATAGTCACAGCTATTATTAAGAAAGGTAAAAAAAAATTACAAGTAGATGAAAAAAAGAGTGAAGTACAAACTAAGCAAAATGATAATAAAACATTAGTTGTATTTAGTGGAGATTTAGATAAAGCAATAGCATCTTTTGTTATAGCAAATGGTGCTGTAGCTATGGGGAAAAAGGTAACTATGTTCTTTACATTTTGGGGATTAAATATATTAAGAAAATCAGAGAAAGCAAGTGTACAAAAGGGATTTATGGATAAAATGTTTGGAACAATGATGCCAAGGGGAAGTAAAAAGTTAAAACTTTCTAAGATGAACATGTTGGGCATGGGATCCAAAATGATTAGAAAGGTAATGAAGGATAAAAATATATCTTCTCTTGAAGAGTTAATAGAATCAGCTATAGCTTCAGGTATAAATATAGTGGCATGCCAAATGTCTATGGATGTTATGGGAATAAAAGAAGAGGAATTAATAGATGGAGTGAAAATAGGCGGAGTAGGATATTATTTAGGAGAAGCTGAGGATTCTAATGTAAATCTATTTATATAAATAAAGTAAAACTCCTATAAAATATGTTTATAGGAGTTTTACTTTATTTTACTTAGAAGTCTAGCTAAGATTCCCTTTTTGGGTTTAGTATTATCTATTTTATCAATCTCGTTAGGTATAGTAGTAAAATCAATTTTATTCATTTCTTCTTTTATAAAATCATTTTGATCTCTAGCTAAATTTTTTAATCTACTAGAAATACCAGGACAGGTTATAACATTACTAAACCAACGCAAAGCTTCTTCAGAATTTCCAGTTCTCCGCAGTAATTCACCTATTAAATACATGGTAGTGTATCTATCCATCCCATATATAGGAAAATCCTCTGAAAAATAAGCTTCTTTAAGAGATTCTAGGGCTTCACTTAAAAATAATTTTTCTTTATCATAATCATCCTTTAGTCTATACATCCAAGCCAACTTTAAACAATTAAAGCCTTTTTTACTATAAGCAGATTCTATAACCACATAATTTAATAAAGATAATTTAAATCTTTCAATAGCTATATCTATATTATATACTTCAGGATATTCCCTAGGAATCCAAGTTGAAGTTATTTGTTCTTTTACAGAATTTATTTGAAAAGATCTTATTTTGTTAAAATCTTTTTTCATAGCAGCATAACCACATTCATTACAAACCCAAACATCATAAAAATAAGGATTTATAATAGAATATCGTATAAAAAGATCAGAATCTTTTTTTAGAATTCTGTAAGAAGAAGTTTTTATAGATTTTGCTTTAAAGGTATTACCACACACAGGGCAGGTGACTTCTTTATCATATAAAAGAGATTTTTCTTTTAACCATTCAGCGCTATTTTTTTTATATATTGGCCAATCTTTACTATTATTTTTATGTGATTCATTGTAATTCAAAATTATCACCTTCATTTTCGCATTCATATCTGATATTATAATTATATCAAATATACAATTATAATT
>OGSC01000502.1_pt1 | contig 17265 bp, 12 predicted proteins | sample 1573751 | NCBI WGS metagenome assembly OGSC01 (sample SAMN03295840, study PRJEB24534) | human gut metagenome | isolation source: fecal sample 8 from infant 5 | host: Homo sapiens | place: USA: Pittsburgh, PA | collected 2014-07
GTATAATATTTATACAATAATTTGAGTTTCACTGTATAAATATTAAACACTGTATATTTTTTATACAGTGTTTGTTGTTTTTATCCAAAATTTTATGATTTTAATATTCTACAAAAAATTCGATTTTATTTTTATTTAAATAAAGAATTTCTCTATTATGAATAAAAATCCTTTGAAAAATCAAATATTATATTTCTTAATTTTTGAATATAGGGTAGCTCTAGTTATACCAAGAGCCTTTGCACTTTGTGACATATTTCTATTATATTCATTCAATGTATTTATAATAGCTTCTTTTTCAATTTCCTCTAATGTTCTTATTTTATTACTATATAAAAGTCCTATATTATTTTCATGAAAATTATGTTTATGCTCAATATTTTTAAAATCCTCTTCCAATATAAAAGAACTATCTCCCTTTAAATTAACTATGTTCTCTATAAAGTTTTCCAGTTCTCTTATGTTACCTGGCCAATTATATTCTAACATATTATAATATATATCTTCCTTTATATGAGGCATTGGTTTGTTTAATTTTATGGCTTTACTTCTCAAAAAATATTTAATAAGTATAGGTAAATCTCCTCTTCTTTCTCTAATAGGAGGTAATTTTATAGGTATTACACTTAATCTATAATACAAATCCTGCCTAAAGGTGCCCATTTCCACTTCTTTTTTTAAGTCCTTATTAGTAGCAGCAATAATTCTTACATTTACAGGTATTATTTTATCCCCACCAACTCTTGTTACATACCCTTCTTGCAAAACTCTAAGTAAGTTCACTTGCATATCTAAAGGCATTTCTCCAATTTCATCTAAAAATAAAGTTCCTCCATTAGCCAACTCAAATTTACCCGCATGTCCACCTCTTCTTGCTCCCGTAAAAGCTCCCTCTTCATATCCAAAAAGTTCACTTTCTATCAAACTTTTAGGTATAGCTCCACAATTTAAAGCAATAAAACTATTTTTCCTTCTATCACTATAATTGTGAATCGATTGAGCCAATAATTCTTTTCCTGTACCACTTTCTCCTTCAATTAATACAGTAGAGGGGGATGAACTTATACTTTTAGCATAGCTTATTACCCTATTTATTTCTTTACTTTCACCTATAATATCTTCAAAGTTATATACAGCTCTCATACCACTATATTTATTAACTAAATCCAACACCGTTTTTATTTCTTTAAAAACAATAACCATTCCTATTATTTCATCTTCTATTTGTATTGGAGTAGCAGAAACATTATATCTCCCTTTAATCAATTTATCATTTAAAACCGCTTCTTTATCCTCATAGGTTTTTCCATTTTTAATTCTTTCAAATATATCCTGCCAATTAGGTAATATGTTTTCTACATTTTGCTCTAATACGTCTCTATCTTCAATTCCAAGAATATTACAAGCTGCTTTATTTATGGTCTTAATCTTTCCATTAAAATCCACCACATATATTCCTGAAGATATTGAATCTACTATAGTATTCATATATTGATATGTTTCTAATAATTTTTTATTTGTATTATCTACATTTATTTGATTTTCTATAGATTTAACGGCTGCTACAACTAATCCTAATGTGTGAGAATGAACTTTATCTCTATCTCCACTTAAATTTAAAGATCCTATTATTTCTCCATTTATATCATGTATAGGTGCTGCAGAACATGTCCATCTGTGATAAGCTTTTATAAAATGTTCTCTTTCAGATATTTGAATAGGTATGTTCTCCTTTATAGCTGTGCCCATAGCGTTTGTGCCAATACTATTTTCTGACATAAATGCTCCCATTACCATATTTAGATCATTGGCAATATCTATTACTTCTTTATCTCCAATAATTTTTAAAATACATCCTTCTTTATCTGTTAAAATTATAAAAAACCCTGAACCCTTTAAAAAATCATATAATATTTCTATAAAAGGAGATGCAACTTCTAAAAAGTTCTTGTTTTTTTCTATATTATTAGTAATTTCTTTTCCTTTTAGAATTTTTTTGGGGAAAACTCTATTTTCCTCTATTCCAAAATAAACAGATCTCTCATGAGATTTTTTTATTATATTATCTTGTTTTTCTTTACCATAAATCAAACCATCACTTCCTTATGTGAGTATTATATCAAAAATTTAGATTTTTATTTACCTTATAAAATATAATCTTAAAAAAGATAAAGAAAAATACTATGAATTATTTAAAGAAATAAAAGAGTAAAATGTATCTTTCATTAAATGAAAAATTAAAAGAGGCTTTTAAAGTTCCTGTAATCACTGCGGGAAGAATGGACAATCAATTCTAAAAAAGAGTTATATAATGAATTAAAATTTGATGATAAGGATCTGTAGAGGTAATAATGCGTAATGTATTTATTAGGAGATGCAAAAGATGTAAAAAATATTATGACTGCTATATGGGATGCCTTTGAAGTAGCAAGACATATATAAAAAACTATCTTAAAATAAATTTAATTTAACTTCTTAAAAATAAAAGTGGATAGTTGTAAATAATAGGTAATTATATCAATGATTTTTTAGTTGTTCTAAAAAGGTAGAAGATAAGAAAATAACTTATATACCCATGCAATACTGCTTAAACACTGTCCCCTTTCAGTTTTTCATTTTACTATAAAATGCCTATAATATAATCCAAATGAAATTTTTTTTGCTATTTTAATAGACAGTACACCGTTGCCATAACCAATATCTAAGATCTGTCCATTATCAACTTCTAAATAGAACAAACCATAATCAATCATTTTACTTTGAATTTTATAATTACTACCATAATAAAATGAACCTCTGTAACTAAAAATATGACACATTGCGAATTCTGAAGATAGAATTCATTATCAATGAAATTGTTTTAATAGTCCATTTTATTGAAACTATCTTTCCTTCTGCAAATAAAAAAAAACTTATATTACATAAGTCATAACAAATTAATATATTTTTTTTGCATAACAGCCGTTACGTAGTACTGTTAAATATACTTGAAAGCATAGAATTACACTCTAAACTTTCAAGTGAAATTTTTTATTATTCTATTCCAGGCACCAACTAATATGCTACAACATCTACTTGAATTAACACATCATGAAAAGTTAAGTCGCTAGCATAGAATTATAATCTAAATTTTCAAATGAATTTTTCATTATTCTGTTCCAACCACCAACTGCATAATTGGCTATAACTTCTGCTTGAGTTAGTGCCTCATGAAGAGTTAAATCACTATTTAATACATTAATATAAGAATGCATACGCCATGAAACCAAACAATGTATTGTATATTCATTTATATTAGGATTCCTACTTGTTTTGCACTTATACAACTCCAAAAATTCTCTAAACACTTCCTCCACTAACTGAAGAACTTCATTATAATAATTCTCATAGCAAGACCCCTGTGATTTCATAACCAACAGAATAAATGCAGTCTTATTAGCATACATATACTTCATAAACTTCTTTTCATGCTCAACATGATAATTGAGATTATCTATATATTTACAATTACCATTCCAAATATTTTTGTAATTTTCTTTTTCTCTTTCTACAAAGGCACAAATAATTTTTTTAAAACTGTTTGCAATCTTTTTTACTAATGACTTAAATAAGTCTTCTTTATTATTAAAGAAAAAATATAGTGCTCCAGTTGTAAGTCCTACATTTTTACATATAGTTCTTAAGGAAGCTTTCTCATATCCATATTTCAAAAACTCATTTTGTGCAGAAATTAAAAGTTTTTCTCTGGTTTCCATTGTATTATATATGGCTATCCTCTCCTAACTTCATATACTCCATAACACTTAATAACTTGGAGTATAGTATTATATATGTAAAGTTTATATAATTCTAAAAAATTATTAATATGCTTACATTAAAATTTTTTACTAAATATCTTCTAAAATTCTCTACTTCTCCACTTATAAGAAATTAGTTAATCTTAAATTTCATCAAATTAATAACTACTAAATGTTATTTTTATATCTGTTTCATATATTTTTACCTTTTACACACTTAAACTAAATCTATTTTAGTTTATTTCACTTTCATTTCACCTACATTACAAACTTTACTATTTTCACATCCTAAATTTGCAAATTCAATAGCTGGTTTGTTGGTTTCGGGATTTAATATACACACTTTCAGTTTATAAATTCCCCATGGTAAATTTTTATCTAGTGGAATTTGAAATGGGATATCTACACTTCCTGGAAGTAGATTTCTAATATCATAATTCAAATTTTCTTTTTGTACAATCTCTCCTTTAGAATCTTCTAAAATCACTTGTATTGGCCACTTAAAGTAAAATGGTGCAACCCCAGAATTTTTTATGCCTATACTTCCAATTAAACTTTGCCCTGGAGAATTTAGATAAGAATATTGAATTTTTGTAATAGTGTATCTATAACCTATTATATTTAGCAATCTATCTAAATTCTTTTTCTTTTCCTTTGGTAATCTTATGTATCCAGGATTACTTGGACCTAACCAAGTTGTATGACTATTTTTTATCATATTAATTGTACTTTCAATATTTTTATTTTCTAAATACATATCTCCTGGATAATTTGCAAACTCCCCGCCCGAAGGACTTTTTTTCCAATATCCATTCATTTCAGGATTGTACTGATCATTGTCAGGAACTTTATATCCATTATTTATCCAATTTAAAAAGTAATCATTAGTTTGAAATTTGTCACCAAAGGAATCATTAAACAATCCCATTTTATTGTCTTTTGCTATCTTGAAAGGCCTTCTCATTAATAAAATCTTATTGCTTAAATACTGTATGTAAGGTCTAACGTACTTGTCTGTTACACTTGCATTAGGAAATTTATTTTCTACATTTGATATGGAATTATTCCATTCTCCCCATTGACCAATACTTCCTATTTCAACAAATACCACAGAACTATCCTTACCATATCTTTTTCCTAATGCTTTGATTAATTTGCTATGATAATCAATTAGTATTGGATTATTATATTCGGGCGCAAATCCTTTATTTCCATCTTTATCATACCAAACTCCCTTTCCCTGAATCTCTTTATACAGCCAATCTGGAATATCCATGTGTTTTTCACTAGAAGGATAATCCATATATACCCTTATAACATAGCTTTTATCTCTTTTCCAATACTTATATTTTATCTTTTTCTCAATTGCATTAAAATTAAACTTTCCCTTCTGAGGCTCTAATTCTCTCCACGATATTCCCGCATAAACCATAGAAAAAGGTTGTTCCGTAGAGCCTGAAGTAGCATCCATAACTAACCCCATATAAGGATTAATTATTACTCTATTACTTTCTTTAAATTCATTAACTTTAAATTCTTTATTTACAACACCTATACGTTTTTTATTATGAAGAAACATTATTACTATAATCCCAATAATTACTATAAGTAATAAATTAACAACCCAAATTTTAATTTTCATCTTATTCTGCATAATCTCCATTATATCTTACAAGAGAAGCATCAATAACACCTTCCATTTCTGATATTTCATTTACAAATGCTGTGTTATTATTTTTTACTTTTACTTCTAAAGCCATTTCAGTGACCCCTCTTGTAATAGATTTAGACTTTATAAAATATTGTACTTCTTGAAGTGTAACGATTAATTTTTCATTTATTTTTTCTTCATAATGTATAATAAACATATAGGTATTGTTTTTCACTTTATAATTTGTTAATAGTTTAATAGCTAGTCCTACAAGAAGAGATCCCAAAATAGCCACGGAATATATTTTGGCACCACAAGCTATTCCCACTGTTATGGCCCAAAACATATACATTACATCCATAGGATCTTTAATTGCAGTTCTAAATCTAACAATACTAAGTGCACCAACCATACCTAAAGATAATGCAACATTTGAACTTATAGTTAATACAATTAACGATGTTAATAAACTCATCACAAACAATGAAATATTATAACTATAACTATATACTACGCCTCTAAAAGTATCTTTATATATATAGAAAATAAAGGATGCTACAATGGCTGTTATTATCAGACATATAACTACTTGTGAAATGGGTATTTTTCCAAAATGATCTACTTGTGTGAAACTTTTTTTAAAAATATCTTGAAAAGTTAGACTTTTATCCATGTTTCCCCTCCATTTATATATTATTTTTTTGTACTCTACAAAAAACATACTTAGAAATTGCACTCAAATCTTCCGCATCTATACAGATCATTTTACGTACACTTTCAGGTAAAAACTCATTAAATTTCACTTCCATTATCATCTTTGGCATGGCTATAATGGTTTGAGTTGCAATATTTTCATTGAAAATATTATTGTCTGTATAAGATACTCTTAAGTTTTTATCAAAGGTAATTCTAGTTTCACTTATTTTTCCTACATATGCTTCTCTATCATAGTCCACAATTACTTTAGGAGCTAATATTTTATTTTTAATTTCCCAATAAAAATCTCTTTTCAAAGGATGCTTTGAAGAAACTAATGATTTATAATCACCATTAATAATCTCATCATACTCTTTTCTTGAAATTGTGGCGCTTTCTTTACAAACATATTGACCAACTTTATTTTTTCTTTCAAGTTTTATTACCTTATCACTCATATTATAAATTCTTATACGATATTTCTTTCTAATATTTACGCCAAAATTTTTTTCATATAATGCACTGTCATATATATCATCATAATATAAACTTCTAATAAAATATTCTCCACTTTCATCTGCATTTTGGTCCAATTTTAGTACATATTTAATTCTATTCCTTACTGAAATATAATCATTGTAATTTATATAATATTTTAATTCATGCCTAAATTTTTTTCCTCCATTTCTCATATTTTTACCTACTCCCTCATCATTTAACTTCTAATTCCTTTACTCCATAATATTTAGCATCTCCATCGTAACAACTATCAAAGGCTACTTGCTTCCTACCATTAGAATCGCAAATTTCCACTTTCCAATAATATTTTCCTCCTTCTAAATTAGGAACATTTATAAAAGTGCTTTTTATAGAGTCCTTTTTAAACACTATATTATTAAAGCTAGGATCTTTACTAATAGTAAAATTATATGTTAAACTATTTCCTTTGAAATCAAAGGATTCATCCCAATTAAACCTATACTCATTTCCCTCAACCTTTGGTTCACCTAAAAATATTGGCATTGGTGTATTCATTGAATCATAGAATTTCTTCTTATTTTCTTCAACAATAGAAGGTAACCTTTTAATCTCTTTTTCATAATTTTCTTGAGTTGACGGCAAAAATTGTATATCTGGTTGACTTTTAATAATAGCATTCGTTTCATTATAATATTTAGAAACTAAGCTCTCTATTTTATCTTTAGACATATATTTAGATATTTCTTCAACTTTTTGTGTTAAATCTTTTAAATTCTTAGGATTAGATAAAAACCTCTTATGCAACTTAACTCCCCAATAATTAGATAAAGGTTCCATTTGCCAAGGTGCAAATTCTACCTTTTGATCTCCCTGGGACTCAAATCCAAAAGCACCGTCATAGTCCCAAGGTATAAAATACCATTTGTCTGAAGTAACGGGACTAAAAAGCAAGAAGTTTTGGGATGTTGTATCTCTATTTCCTGTTAAAATATTTATAGCAAGCCAAGTTAAATAATTTTCTCTATTAAAATGCTTATTTATTACATCATCAATATTTAAATCATAATTGTTTACATCATCTAACATTTTTATTAATCTAGTATGATCTTCTATCCCTCTACATTTTAATATTTTACTAAACTCCACTTTATCATAGGCAGGATCAGTTACATTTTTAATTCTGTCAGCGTATCTATTAAACTCAAAAAATTCTGCCTTATATAAATACCCTTCTTGAGCTAGTCCATGATTTTTGATATATGATTCATTAGGTTGCTCAATTTGAGTATATAATCCTTGGTCTACAAATTCATTACTTCCTCCAGCTAAATCCTTAACATAAACTTGAAAAAATTCTGTTCTCATACTAAAAATATCTGGAATTGTCTTAATTAAATCAAAAGCTAACTTTGCTCTTATCCTTGTCAAATCATAAGGACACTTATTTAGATTTATTACACTTTGTCCCTTCCATTTTCCAGCTTTTTTAGAAAGCTTTATTTTATATGATTTTTGTGCTGCTCTACTGGTAGCATGTCCCTTAGGTTCAATAGTTGCATTCACATCTGAACCAGCCATTATAGGAGAAGGCTTATCAAACTCAACTTGTACATTTAATTTAGGTTTTGTTTCTGGTTTGCCCTTTTGAGTTAAAAAATTATGAAATCTGTATCTATATAAATTACCCATATTTTTTTTATTATCTTTTGCAACGGTAATATATATTTTCCTAACACCATCTTCATCCTCTTCATAAATTGCTTTATTATCTTTAACAGTATATTCAACTTTTCCACCATTTTTTATACTTTTTTCTTCAACCTTATTGACAATTATGATATTTTTGACAAATAATAAAATAACTATTATAAGCACTATTATTAAGGATATTGCAATAATAATTACGTTTTTTCTGCTAATCTTTTTCACTCAATTTGTCTCCTTTCATAATTTTATTATGGTATAATCTAACAAAAAAACCATCCACTTTTTTTATAAACATTGGTTGAGAAGCAAAAGTATAATAATCTATTTCTTTTAAAAACGAATCAAGCTTACGATATGAATAAATAAAGGAACTTAAAGCTGCTACAAAGAATCCAAATCCATAAAAATACTCACCTAAAAATAATGTTAATAATGTTAATAAAAAATTTAACACACAGAAAACAATTGATATTTTCATAGCATTTACCATACTGTCAAAATAAAGTAAAATCACTACTATAATATACATTATAGAAAAACTCATGCTTCCTAAAACTAGTATAGAAAATATATCTGTTGGCAATCCTGCCAGCCCTATCTGAGGTAAAAATTTTTTTCCAAATACCATAAATACTAAACCAATAATAAATTGCATTTCAATAAGATAATTTAGTTCAGAATACAATGTAGAAATCATTTCTGACCTTGCTAAATTAATATCTTCTATGTTTCCTTTTTCCTGAGATACCATATAATATTTCTTATATTTAGGATAAAATGCAGTTTCAGTCTTTACTTGAAATAGTACCGTTATCGGCATTAATGATAAAAAAGCATAAAATAATGCAATATCATAAAATGGCGCAACTCTAAAAGTATTCTCCACAGTTATTCCCTTAGGACTAAGCCAAAACACAAAATTATGTATATACATTCCAATATAATATAAAAAACCTGTAATAAATATATATGGATATTTATTAAAACTTGTAATTACTTCAAAGCACTCTTTATAGTTAAAACTATTTTGCCCAAATTCTTTTATTATCTTTTTTATAAACAACATTATCATTACAAAGAATCCAAAAGTAATAGAAAATAACGCACTATAAAATATACTAAACTTTATAAAATAACTTAAAACAAAATAAATTACTATTATATTACCAATCCCTATCAAAAAACTCTTTAAAATTGCTACATAATCTTTTAAAACAGATATGTATACTGATTGAATCCATACTACTGATAATTCACCTAAAAGAATTATAGAAAGTATTTTTACACAACTACTTATATTAGAATTAATATAAAATAAATTTGAAATAGTAAAATCAATTACCAAAACTATAGATAAAATACCAAATAGGGAAGGTACTATCTTTTCTTTATTATCTTTATATATACAATCTGAAACATATCTGGATATTAAAAGAGAAAATCCTCCTGTAATTATTAATGAAAATGAAAAACAATATACTATTATTGTCACAAAATATTCTACACTTTTATAACTTTCGCCCATAACTTTCATAAAATATTGCATTGTCGTAATTAGTAATATACATAAACATGTAGGTCCAATACTTACCAAGGAAGATATGAAATATGCTCTAATATCATAAAACAAGCTATGTTCTTTAAAAAGTTTTTTTAATTCAAAACCTATTCCAGCCATTATATTTCTCTCACCACTTCATTATAAATTTTTTTATAACTATTTATGAAATTTTCAATAGTATACCTAGTTGAAACTCTTGTATATGCATTTCCACCCAATTTATCCATAAGTTTTTTATTGTTACTTAATTTTATGATAGCAGCACCAAAGCCTTCATAATCCATAACAGGCACAATTATTCCAGCCTGTGCTGTATCATCCATGGTTCCATACATGAGTTCTTTGCAGCTTCCAACATCTGTAAGGACATGTGGTTTACCACAAGCCATCCCCTCTAATACTGCTAATGGTTGGCCTTCACTTATACTTCCAAGTACAAGAATGTCCATCTTACCTACATACTCTTTAACATTTATCTGGCCTGTAAATGTTATATTTTTAAGCTTCAGTGATTTAGCAAATGCCTTACACTCTTCAGTGTAAATAGGATCCTCATCTTCTGGTCCCATTATGAAAAGGTGAATATTTTTCACCTTTTCATAAGCTACAGCAAATCCTTGAATAATTGTTTTTACATCTTTTATTGGAACTACTCTCAAAATAGCCCCAATATTTATAATTTCATCTTTTTCTTTCTTTCTATTAATATTATTAAAGTCTTTGCAATTTACCCCATTAGGTATTATTGATATTTTATTTTCTTTACATCCTAATTTAACCTGAATATTTTTATTTCTTTCAAATAAGGTTATTACCTTATCTGAAAACTTATAGGCACATCTTGATAATGTATAAAAAAACTTTATCCAAAAATCCTTCAAATCGCTTTCAACCCAATCAGCCTTTATTAATTCTTCTTCTCTTTCTCTTGTATATATTCCATGTTCTGTAAGAATCATTGGAACATGATATTTATACTTTCCAAGGGACGCAATAACTCCAGCATACCCAGTGGACACACTATGATAAATATCAGCTTTAGGAATCTCATTTCTAAGAATTTGGAATAAAGTTAAAATCATTGATCGTATGGTCCAGAAAAAATCATTAAAACCTATATAAGGATATTTCTCTTCACATATCTCACGAATAATATCATAAAAATCTTTACTCATTAAAAACTCTGAAACAGAATAATTTTTATGCTCTTCAATAAATGAAAAAAGATCATTCCAATTTAAATTTTCTCCTAATATTAAATTCTTAATAACATTTTTCTCATTTTCTTTAAGATTCATCTGAATTATTACTTCACCGCTATCCTTAAGATATGTATCTAAAAAAATTTCTTTAACCTGAATAATGTTTTCTGGCAATTTGTACTTAAACTTCCCTTTTAAACTTTCCTCAGCTCCTATTGCAAAAATTACAAATTCATGCTCAGGCATTAATCTTACAAGACTTTGTATCCAGCTTGATACCCCTCCAGTAACATATGGATAACTCCCCTCTGCTATAATACAAATTCTCATCTCACATCATTCCATTTCTAATTTAAATTCATAATCTTTTACTTTTATTAAATAAAATTTATTATCAATTTCCTTAAAATCACAATTATTTGTTTTAGTTATTTTTTTATCACTTCTTAAAATATAATACATAGTGCCTTTGAAATTTTTACAATATCCATTAATAGAATTATCATTATATTCAAAAGCTATATCACTATCTAAATATTTACTTAGTTCTATACCACCATTTGAAATTGTCATACTGTTTAACCAATCAAAATTGGTATATACGTCTTTCATCATTTTATTATATTCAGTACTCATTTTTTCCCAATTCATTCCTTCACTTCTTTCTGGATCTAAAACATCATCTGGATGAACAAAATGTGAAAAAACCCCATAAGCCATAATTCCATTATAAATATCAAATTTTTTTTCTTCTGTGTATCCATAACCTGAAGAAAATCTTGGAATACTTAAAATCCCTTGAGAATCTTTTGAAAATTCTTGTACACAATGCACATCATCCTTATCACTATCCCCTTCTAGAACTGATGCTATTACTTTAATATCTGGGAAAACCTTTTTTAATGCCTCCTTACCCTTTTTATCAATTATATTGGAAGGTGGGACATAACTTCTAAATTTATAATTCGGGAAAACAGACTTTAAATAATTACTCACTTCTTCAAGAGCTTGTACCATTTTTTCTTGACTAGGCCAAATCTTATATTCTGACTCTACATCTTTAATTTTTTCATCTGAAAAAAGTGGTTCATGATTATATCCATGAAGACCTATTTCTCCACCATTTTTAATTACCTCATATCCTAATTTAAAAAGAATATCCCTATTCTCTTTACTTCTAGCTTTATCAAAATTACCATTTACCAAATCATTATAAGATTCAATATAATAAGTTGAATACTTGGCATCATAATTTTTAGCACTTCTTAGCATAGTGGGCCACCAAATTTCTGTATAAAAATCACTTGTATTTCTTCCATATTCTGAATATATTTTTTTATTATAACCTTCTGGAATAGGACAAGGAAAATCATCTATAAAATTTAATTTCATGTTCATAATAGGATAAATAAATCCTGATTTTATTTTACTTAACAAGCCTACAAACAAACCCCTATATTTCTTATATTGAAAAAGATCCCCATTAGTAAATAATATTCTCCCATTTCCTAAGGACTTTTCCCAAATTATAGGTCTGTTATTTTCAGAAACCGCATGAACAATACAATTTTTATCAACTTGAGCCTGAACAGATGAAATCTCTGCATTAGGGTTAGAAACCCCATTACCTTTAAAAATCAGATCATTTGTTAATTTAATCCCTTTAATATTAGTGATTTCTCTGTATTCATAAATTCCCACTTCCCTACTAATACCTTCAAGGCCACTATATGTTTCAGGTGTCACTGCAAAAATAACAGTACCTCCATTTTTAACATATTGAAATAATTCATTAAAAAATTTAAATTTATATAAATATTGAAAATCTATTATTACACATTTATATCCCTTAAAAGAAAAATTATTATCTGTATTTACTTTATAATCAACCTTCTTCTTAATAGATGAAAATACTATGCTTAAATTTTCTTTTATCTTAACACTAATCTCTTCCCCTGGGTTATATATAAAAAGGTATTTTTCATTATTAGCATTACTAACACTACTATACTTATCAGATGTCTTACCATCCTTACTGTTGTAATCTTTGTATACATCTGTATTTTCAACATTTCCTAAAATAAATTCTAGTCTAAAAACAAATAAACCAAGGGCTAGAACCAATAAAACTATAACAAATCTAATAAATAACTTATTATTATTCATTAAATTTCTCCTTCTAACCAAAATTTAATAAGATTTAAAGAATCTTTATTTAATATAACATTAGATTCCTTAAGCTTTTCTAATACTTTATTAAATTTAGTTCTATTTTTATTAATAAAATAGATTTTCATAATTAATAAATATGGTTTTTCAGATTTTTTAAATTTTTCAAAGTATCGATTGCAATATTCTATAGCTTTTTTAAATTCTTTTAATAGAATATAGCAGTTTATAATTTCTTCATATAGATATTCATCTGATTCGTCTATTTTAATGATCTTTTCTAATAATTCTATATATATATATAGGTTCTTTTGATATGCGCTCTTATCTAATAATCCACTATCATTATATTTTTTTATCGCATCTGCATATGCTTTTATTACAGTTAAATCAGTTTTATTCTTTTCATATCTTTCTTCAAACTCTTGAATTTCTAAAGTAAGTTTACGTTTCACCTCAGTAACTGCTGTAGCAGCATAATGTGATGTTTCTGTATCTTCATCCTTAAGTGCTTTTTTTAAAAAACCTAAATATTTATATGGATCACTCTTTAAAACATTAATAATAAGATCTTGCTTAATTTTTTCATCATTAAGCACAAGGGCGTCCTCTACTGGAATAACATCCATTTTCTTGCTTAAATAAAATGGTTTTGATGTTAATTCAGCAGATTGACTATAACTATCTTTTTCTAATTCTGAAACCTTAAATTTACTAGTAATTTTTTTTCTATAATAAATATTCATAATATAAAATACGCTCCCGAAAAAGGGTAGACAAATCATTATTATAAATCCAATAAAGTATTCTTCTTTTTTTTTCACTTTTGCAAAAAGAAAAATTATTAAGGAAAAAATGATATTAATTAAGTATATCTTAAACATATAGGCACTCCTCATTATATTCTTCAGCTTGTATACCTTTTTCATTTAATCTTTCTACTATTAAGCCACTATCAGATTTAGAAGCATTTGATAAAATCAGAACTAAGTCATCATGTGACGTCATTCCTATATAATCACTTTGCCTAATTGTTTTAAATATTAAATGAGATAAACTATTAATATCTTTATCTTTATTTTTAACTTTTAACATAATAAATTCTGATTTATTCTTCTCCATTTCATCTTTTTTAATATTTTTTATATTTTCAAAGAACTCTCTCTTTAAAATAGGCGTATTTTCTATATATCTTTTATCTCTTATAGCTTGTTCATATTTATATGCTTTTAAAATAGCTGCTTTAATTAAGCCTGTAACCACATTTATCAAATTTATAAAATGCAATGTTAATCTTTCAAACTTAACCGAATTAATCATTATTAAAGCAATCGGAGTACCATGCTGATCATTTATTGGAGAAATAAACATTGGAATATCCCTATGAAGATTTTTATTTACAAACAATTCACCATTAAATATATTAGTTTTTGCTTCTTTTAAATAGTCTAATGTGATTGTCTTAGGCATATTAATATCATTCTTCCCCTTTCTAACAATTAATCTTAAATATTTATTGTTTTTATCCATTGAGTATATTGATACATCCCCTACCTTCAAAATCTTTTCGATTACTTCAACTGCCTCACTATAAACATACTGTGATTCCAAGCTATCTAATTTCTTAATAATTCCATATATCTTTCCAAAGCTATTTTCTGAATTTACAACTTGATCTTGCAGAACTGACTTTTCTTCAAGTATTTCATTATATATATTTTGTAATAAATCATACTCACCTTTTAAAGACTCAACAATTCTCTTTTGTGACTGCTCTTTTTTCAAATATCTTTCAAAAATATAACTAAGGATAACCCCAACTAATATATACATACCAATTTTAAAAGCAAAATTAGTATCTAGAGGTAACGTAAAAACAGATCTTCCCTTTAAAATATTTTCAACAGTAACTAAAATGCTAGTTAATGTAGTTGCAATTATTGTTTGCTTTCCTCCATGTGTTAATCCTATTATAAAAATATAAGCAAGTTTTAAATCCATAGTATTTTCAAGATATTCTCCATTTTTAAAAGTAGTCAAAACTATTATTAGAATAAATAATGCTATATTTTCAATATAGGGTATACATTTTTTTATTTTATCATCATATTTTAACTTTTTTTTTTCCGTATTGTTTTCTTCAACTTTATAATTAGTTGAATACCAATCAAATGTATTTTTTATACCTTGTTCTAGTGAAACCATAGGTATCCATCCCAGTGCTTTCTTTATTTTGGTGTTATCTAGACTGGAATGTTTAATATCTCCTTTTCTATCTTCTTTTTTAATAATGCCCTTTATCTTTTTTAAATTGTTTAATATTTTAATTAAATTATTTAAGCTTGATCTACTATTAGTAGAAAGATTATACACTCCAAAAGAAATATTACTTTCAGCTGCTTTAAATAATGCATCTGTCAAATCTGATACATAGATAAAATCTCTTGTTTGCTCTCCATCACCATTTAAAGTAATTTCTTGATCTTTAGTTATATTATCCATAAAAATGGAAACAACTCCACCTTCTCCTATAATTCCTTGTCTTGGTCCATATACATTTGAAAATCTAAAACAAATAGTATCCAAACTATATATTTCATTCCATTTTTTACAATATCCTTCTCCCACATATTTACTTATACCATAAGGTGATAATGGTTCGGCTATCTCTTTTTCTGTAAGAGGTATATTTTCATTATTACCATAAATTGCTGCCGAAGAAGCAAAAATAAATTTCTTAACCTTATACTTTGTAGATAATTCAAGCATATTAACCAAACCTAAAATATTTGTTTTAGTATCTAAAAACGGGTCTTCTAAAGAGGTTATTACATTAATTTGCGCAGCTAAATGAACCACAATATCAAAGTTATTGTTCTTAAAAACAAATTCACATCTTTTATCTTCAACATCAAATTCATAAAATTTATGTTTACAATTTACATTTTCAAGTTTTCCTGAAGACATATTATCAATGATAAATACTTCATATCCTTCCTTTGCAAACCTTTCTACTACATGTGAACCAATAAAACCATATCCTCCAGTTACCAAAACTCTCATAAATCATCCCTCCAAAAAATTCCATTATGTTAAGTTATATAAATATTAATATTTTCACTATGAAAAACTATAAATTTAATAGAATAATAATAAAGCAAAAATGGAATTCCATTATGTCGATTCTCTCAAGTTATATAAGTTTAGACAAATAGACTATTGAAAAGAGAAATGTAATCTATAATTGCCTTTTAGCTTCGTCAATTAACTTAGCTTATATAATATCCTAGATATGTTAAATTTGTTTGTAGACAAATTTATAATTGAGATTTGCTAACACTATAACAGATATGAATTTGTCACAGATATATTGCCATAATATACTCAAGCAGTAGTTAAAATTTTAAATAATACGAAGCATACTTAAATAGATCCAATGTGAAATTATAATTATAATAATTTAATAATGCATTTAAATTTTAATATAAAGATAAAAAGGTATTTAATTTATTTTCAAATACAAATAACTCAATATATTTATTTATCCTTAAATTTAAAATAATGAATTATCCAATAATCTTGTCCCAATTAAAATTATTAGTTTCTTTAAAAATAAAATTAGTTTTACCGCCTTGTTTATTACTGCTTAGAAATTAATAAATAGCTTTATTAATCTGCCAAAATTATATTTATTCATAGCCTATTTGTCACTAATCAAATTAGCTAAACTTATACATTTTTCAAAGAACCTGAAATTTTGCCAATAGTTAAGATATTTTTTAATAATAACTTAACTACATCAAAATTTGCACAAAAAAACTATACCATAAATTTCTTTTGGCGTCAAAAAAAACTTTTTAAATCATTTTTTACCTTTATTTATCAATATATTACAAGGAAATATACGGTTTTATTCTTTTATAATTTTATAGATTTTATCCTAAAGCTAAAATATTTTTTAGAATTTTCTCATGGAATTTATTGTCAAATATACATTTAAAT
>OGSC01000507.1_pt1 | contig 17067 bp, 20 predicted proteins | sample 1573751 | NCBI WGS metagenome assembly OGSC01 (sample SAMN03295840, study PRJEB24534) | human gut metagenome | isolation source: fecal sample 8 from infant 5 | host: Homo sapiens | place: USA: Pittsburgh, PA | collected 2014-07
CTATAAAAATATATCCTATTTAATTTTAGAGCAATATTTTGTAAATTTGAAAGATTTATAGAAAGTTTTAAAAAAATATTGAAAAAATCATTAAATAAAGTATACTAGATATAGAGGATTTCAAAAAAGTGAAAAACAAATCAAAAATATGAAAAAAATATTTATTAAGGTTAATACCAGATATTAAACCTCATATTCATATAGATTCATTTTATAGAATGAATATTTTAATCTAATTGAAGTAAGTACATATAGTTAATTATACATGATTTTATTTTAAATATAAAGGTTTACATAGGTTTTAAGGAGGAAAAATTAATGAAGGATTATAGTGTGTTTGATGTAATAGGGCCAATTATGATAGGACCTTCTAGTTCACATACTGCAGGAGCAGCTAGACTTGCTAAAGTAGCTTGTTCTATATCAGGAGACAATATAGAAGAGGTTAAGTTTTATTTACATGGATCTTTTGCTAAGACTTACAAGGGACATGGAACAGATAAGGCTTTAATAGCAGGTATATTAAATATGGATCCCTGGGATGAAAATCTTGGAAAATCCTTTGAAATAGCTAAGGAAAAAGGTTTAAAATATGAATTTATAGAAACAGATTTAGGGGATGCTCATCCTAATACTGTTAAATTTGTTATTAAGAAAACCGATGGCACTGTATCAGAAATCATAGGTTCTTCTATAGGCGGTGGAAATATAGTTATAACATCTATAGATGGTCAATCTATGGAATTTACTGGGGGTAATCCTACTATTGTAACACATCATAAAGATGTGCCAGGGATAATATCAAGAATTAGCACAATGATGTATTCAGAAGGCATAAATATTGGAGCTATGAAGGTTTTTAGAGAAAGTAAAGGTACAACTGCAACTATGACTTTTGAAACAGATGGAGAAATACCAAAGAAAGTAATAGACGAAATAAAAGCTATTAAGGATATAGAGAATGTAAAAATTATAAATCCAATAAAATAGGAGGAAAAATTAATGTTCGTAAACACAGGAAAAGAACTTATAAAAGTATGTAATGAAAAAAAATTAAAAATATGGGAATATACTTTAAAAATAGAAGCAGAAAGTAAGAATATAAGTGAAAAAGAAGTATTTGAGACTATGAAAAAAGCTCTTAAGGTTATGCGACATTCAGCAAAAATAGGAAGAAAAGAAGAAGTTAAATCTGTAAGTGGATTAATAGGTGGAGATGCTTTAAAGTTAGAAGAATATTCTAAATGCGAAAATACACTAACAGGAAGCTTTATGGTAAGAGCTATGGCTATGGCTATTTCAACCTCTGAGGTTAATGCAGCTATGGGAAGGATTGTAGCATCACCAACAGCAGGTTCAGCAGGAATATTGCCAGCGGTAGTTATAGCGGCAGGAGAAAAATTAAACAAAAGTGAAGATGATTTAGTTAAGGCTCTATTTACAGCCTCTGGGTTAGGAATACTTATTTCTAAAAATGCTACAACAGCAGGAGCAGAAGGTGGATGTCAAGCAGAATGCGGTTCAGCTGCAGCTATGGCATCTGCAGCAGTAGTAGAAATGATGGGAGGAAGCGTAGAGCAAGCTTTAGATGCAGGAGCTATAGTTATAAAAAACATACTAGGGCTTGTTTGTGATCCAGTGGCAGGACTTGTAGAAATACCTTGTGCGAAAAGAAATATTGCAGGAACAGTAAGTGCTTTAACTACAGCAGATATGGTAATGGCAGGAGTTACAAGTCATATTCCTTTTGATGATTCAGTTGAGGCAATGTATAGAGTTGGAAAACAACTTCCATCTTGTCTTAGAGAAACGGCTTTAGGCGGGGTGGCTGTTACTGAGGCAGGATTAAAGCTTAAAGAAAAAGTATTCGGATGTACAGGTTGTAAAAAATAGATATAAGTAGCATTATATAAAAATTGTTAATGAACTAATAATTTAAACTAATAAACAGCGTTGTCCGAAAAATCTAGTTTATAAACTATTAATTTTATTTTAAATGAAAAAGCTATGAAATATAGGATTAACACCTTAATTTCGTAGCTTTTATTTGTTCGTATTATTTATATTTAATTGATTGAATACAAATAAATAATTTTCAATATTTAGGTTACACAAAAATTTTTTATAGGATTTATGTTTTGAAATAATATATAAAATTTAATAATTTTTAGAAATATTTTCTAAGGCTTTAGCTGTGGAAGTTAAATTTTCAATGGCAGCATTTATTTCTCCAACTTCAGATGCTTGTTCCTGAAAAGACACATTTATTTGATTTATGTTTTTAGTAATATTGGACACGGAAAGTTGAATATTTTTAATTATATCTTCAATTTTATTTATAGATTCTGCACTGGATTTAGATAACTTTCTTATTTCTGTAGCAACTACGTTGAAGCCTTTTCCAGATTCTCCGGCTCTAGCAGCCTCAATGGCTGCATTTAGACCTAAAAGGTTTGTTTTATTAGCTATATTTTTTACAAATTCTAATATTTCATCTGTATTTTTAGCTTCATTATTTGTTTTTTCTACATTTTCTAATATATCTGAATTTGTTAGAGCTACATTTTGAATTGTCTTTAAAACTTCATTACTAGATTTGGTGATTTGAGATAAAGCAATTGAAAGATTTTGAGAAAGTGTAGACATTTCAATATTTTTAGCTAGATTTTTTACTATAGCTATACAACCAACTATATTTCCATTTTCATCTTTAAAGGGGACAGATATATTTTTAACTTCTTTTCCAAAAACATCTTTACTTATATTTTTTTCTATAATTTTTCCTGTTTTTATTGCTTCAAAATCTCCACCTTGGTTGCTTATGAAGTCTCCTGCCTTAACGCTTAACCCAAATTTTTCAGCTCCATCTATTTTTATATATTTTTCTCTATCACATACAGATACTAATATATCTTCAGAAAAAAAGTGATGTAAATAAGGCACAATATTTTTAAAGTAATCAAATACTTGATTATCAAATGAGTTACTTATCATTGTTTATCCTCCAATCTAAACTATATTACATTATAAAATTCAACAAAACATTATTTTATCCTTTTATTTATAAATAATAGTTTAAGTGGAAAATTTTTAAATAAATCATTTTAATTATTAAAAGTCAAGTTTATAATAGTTTAGATATAACTTTAATTTATTTCCTATAATTTTTTTTATAGGAAGGGACAAAATAATAATATAATGATTAAAAGGAGGAGAAAAAAATGAGTAAATATGAATTTGATATAAATGATATAAAAAATATACAAGTAGGTGATTTACCTTCTGCAAAGATTGGAATAATTGATAGTTTATCAGGAAAGGATAAACATAAAAATGCTATAGAACAGGATAAAATGGCTTCTTATATTGCTGGTCATGAATTAGGAACAGAAATAGAAAATCTTTTAAAGGGTGATCAAAGAGATTATTAAATATATTTAAAATAAAGTTTTAATAGAATATTTTTTATGATTTTTTAGAACCCTCAATAATTAAATAAAAGCTATGAATTAAAAAATAATCTTTTAAATTCATAGCTTTTAACCTTAAAACTAAATTTTTATTTTATTAAGTTGTAATATATTTATTTTACACCTCTTACACTATCTAATATCATTTGTTGCCTTTTTTCATAGTCTTTGTCTAAATCCCAATCAGGCTTTTTTTCATACATTCTATCATTATTTGTTTTATTATTAATTTTTCTTGATTTTTCATCAGATTTCATTAAAAATACCTCCTTAAAAAGAAAAAGGATTATTATTTTATTTTTAGATATAGAACTGTACATTTATAATTTAACCAGCATATATATAATGTATACTGTAAGCTTTTTTACTAGAATATAATAAAATGTATTTAGTTAATATTTTTGTTATTAACTTTAATTTAATTTATTTTTTAAATTTTTATGTTAATATAAAGGTTGGACATTAAAAAGGATAATATTGAAATATAAAATATATAATTAAAAACAAAAGACAGGGGGATGGAATAATGAATAATCTAAACATATGTATAGATATAGATGGTACAATTACAGAACCTTATTATTGGTTAGACATAAGTAATAAATATTTTAATAAAAATGTAAAACCAGAAGATATAATTGCTTATAATATTGAAGATGTCTTAGGAATAACAGAAGAAGAATATATGAAATTTTATGAAAAATATAAGGTAAGAATTCATACAGAAGAAAAATTAAGAAAGGGAGCTAAAGAAGTATTAAATGAATTAAATAAATATCATAATATATATTTTGTAACAGCAAGAGAAAAATCCTTAGAGGTTCTAACAAAATCTTATTTAATAAATCATTCCATAAAATTTAGAGATTTATATGTTTTAGGAAGTCATTATAAGGTAGATAAGGCTAAGGATTTAAATTGTGATATATTTATAGAGGACAATCCTAGCAATGCAGTAGAACTTTCAGAGGCTGGGTTTAAAGTGATTTTATTAGATACAAATTATAATAAACATATTAAAGAAAATGAAAATATTATAAGAATAAGCCATTGGGATGAAGTATATAACATAGTTAAAGAAATTTCCTCTACAGAAGAAAAGGCTATATAAGGAAAGTGCATAGCACTTTCCTTATAAAATTTCTTTTATAACTCTAAGAGCATTTTTGTATATTATCCTTTCTATTTCACTTTCATGGAATCCTTCCTTTTTTAGTGCATTTATTAGTTTTTCTATTTCATTACTAGATTTTATTTCACTAGGAGTTTCGATGCCATCAAAATCTGAGCCTATGCACATTGAATCAATTCCACCTACATTTTTTATATGTCTTATATGAGCTATCATTTCTGATATTTTTCCTTCTTCACTTTGACCTAAAAAAGTTTTTTCAAAATTTATTCCCATAACGCCACCTTTATTAGATAAAATTTTTATCATATCATCTGTTAAGTTTCTAGAGTGATTTGTTATAGCTCTAGCATTTGAGTGAGAGGCTACAAAGGGTGATTTTGAGTATTTTACTACATCATAAAATCCTCCATCAGATAGATGAGACACATCTATTATCATTTTTAATTTGTTCATTTCTTCTATTACTTCTAATCCAAAGGGAGTTAAGCCATTATTCATAAATTCTTTGCTGCAGTTTGGAAATCCTATTTCATTAGGAAAATTCCAGGTTAGGGTTATAAGTCTAACACCTAATCTATAAAAATTTCTAAGATTATATAAATTGCCCTCTAAAGCAGCTCCTTCTTCTATAGTTAAAAAAGCAGATATTTTATTATTTGATAGGTTTTTATTTATATCTTCATAGTTTTTAGCAAGTGCAATATATTTTGAGTACTTTTCCAATTCATTATGAAAGAAATCTAACATATTGAGTGCAGTCTTTAAAGGAGAGTTAGTTTCAGTTACATCTATAAATAAAGCAAAAAATTGAGCTAAAGAATTGGAAGCTTTCAGTTTTTTGATATCTACACTTAATGAGTTTTTATATAAAGTTTCATTCTCACTTACTGTAATATTTTTATTAGAACAAGGTTTTTTATTTATAAGAGCATATACAGTGTCACAATGCATATCTATAAAATTCATTTTGTACCTCCAGTTTGTTTATATAGAAATTATTATATTGTAAAATAATTAGTATGTATGATTAAGTTTAAGGTTAGATTATAACTATAGAAATATGTATTATTAAGTAATTTTTAGTTATAGTTTATTTGAAATAATGGAATAGCTTCATCTAAACATTATTAATAGCATTATTATTTTGCTTGTTTATATTATAATGTATATATTAAATTATATGTCATATTTATTTATTTTGTTATATATTAGTTGAATGAGTAAAAAGTAAAAGCTTAAAATATTAATTAAAGGTATGTATTGTATTATTTATTAAATATAACATAAAGAGCGTGGAGAGTTTCCACGCTTTAGTTTGTTTATAAACATATTTTCGCAACAGTTTTCATAATAATATTATTTACTTTATTTGTTCATTGTAAGCGAAGCAGTTAAAACAATAAATCCAATGCTTAAAATTGCTAATATTATAGTTAATATAGTAGCTTTTTTCTTAGATGTTTTTCCCATAGTATAAATACCAATACCTAAAAGTACATAGTACCATATATTAAAAATATCAATATTAGCTATTAAAGTATTTTTTACAGAAGGATTTAAGATAGCATTAATACCTACAGCTTTTTTACTTATAAGCATATATATAGCTTTAAACATACTACCTATACAAGTGGATAAACCAGCCACTAAATATAATGTTACGGTTTGTTGATAGCTTAGAGCAACTTTTGAAATCTTAAAAATTATAAATATTAAAAGAGCCGCACCAAATACAGCTATTAATACACCTATTAGGCCGGAACCTATTTTTAGAGCAGGACTATTCATAGTATCCATAGTTTTTTTTGTCATTTCTAATGCTTGAGGATCTAATCCTTCAAATTGTTTTTCCATTTGTTTTTTTACAATTTCCTTTGTAAGATTAGAGCGTATTAGTTGATAAATGATTGCACAAATAGTTGTTATTAAAAATAATATTCCAAATTTAGGGTTTTCTCTATAATGTTCAAATAATTTGGAAGGGGATGTAAAGAAAAATTTAAATTTTTCTTTTAAAGTTAAGTTTAAATTAGTATTTACATTTTCTTGTTGTTCCATAAATGAAACCTCCTATATAATATAATAAATTTGTTTAAATATATAAAGAAAAATAATTGCATTATTAAATCTTTATGGGAATTTTAATTATCCTTATAAAAATAAGTTATTCATCTTTTATAGAGCTTATTACATCTAGCTTAGCTGCTTTAGAGGCTGGGTATAAACCAGATAAAAATCCTACACAGGATGAGAATAATAATACAAAAGCTACAAGGCCTATACTAGATACAGCTATTTTTACATCACCACTAGAAGAAGTAGAAAGTTTAGATTTTAGCATTGTATTTATTACAAAGCTTATAAAGCTTCCTATAAGTAATCCTACAACTCCTCCTGAAAAACCTATGGCTGTGGCTTCTCCTATAAATATCTTTTTTATATCTCCTACAGAGGCACCTACTACCTTCATAACTCCAATCTCTTTTTTTCTCTCCAGTATGGACATGTTCATTGTATTGGCTATACCAAAGGCTGCTACCAATAAAGAAATACCCCCTATGGCACCTAATATTAGTTTTATTCCACTCAAGGTTTTACCTATGCTGCTCTGCATTTCTTTAAGGGATTGATATAAATATCCATTATCCTTTAGATATTTTTCTGCTTCACTGCTTTTTTCTTGGCTTTTAAGCACTAAATCTATACTTTCATAACCTTTATTTTTTAGAAATTTTTCATCATTGTTTTTATAGATTAATATATTTTTAGTAAAGGATAAAGGAGTTTTAATTTGATAATCATCTGAGAAATTTTGTTTACAGATTCCACTTACTTTTACGGTATAGGTTATCCATTCTTCTTCACCTTTTTCATTTGGTCTAGAAACTTTTACTTTTAATTTTTTCCTTAGAATTTTCTTTATTTCTTCTTCTTTTACTTTATCTACGTCTTTTTTATTTAAAAGATAAGCAGCCAATTTATAACCTAAAATCACTTCATTTTTAGAATCATTAGGATATTTGCCAAATAAAAGTTCATGATCTTTACTATAATTTTTAAATGACATACCTGTTAAATTACTAGACTTCATTTCTGATTTTTTATAAGCTATATCTGCATTAGTATTAAGTTTGGGTATTGAATAGTTTACAAATTCTAATTTATTTAATTCCTTTAAAGTTTTATCATTTAATATTTTTTTCCTATTTTTTATATTGCCTCCTTGATAGGTTGCAGTAGAATCTGAATAGGGGAAAATATTTATTATGTTTACATCTCCAAAGGAATTTAACTGTGAGGACATATATTTTTCAAAGCCATTTCCTAGGGATATTATTACATATATAGCTATACTACCTATAATTACTCCTAGCATAGTTAAGAATGTTCTTCCTTTTCTTTTTAAAAGGTTTCTCCATATAATTTCTGCAAGGTCAGTAAGTTTCATATTAATCACCTATTCCTAATAGGCCTTTAAAAAAACCTAGTATACCAGAACTATTTTTTTCTTTTTTAGTAGTATTAGTGTCATCAATCTTTCCCTTAATAGAGAATTCTTGTGAAACTTTAGAAGGTTTGTTTAATTCGTCTTTAAAGCTTATTTCTACAGTACCTTTTATATCACCAGATAAGTTTAAATCTTGTTTAAATTCATTTTCATCTTCTGATTCCATAGTGCCAAAATATTTAGTGAAGGTTTTATCCTTAGCTTTAACATTTACCATTACATCTTTTAAAGTGGATTTACCACTATTAACAAAGTTTAATGATAATTTTTTGCCTTCTCCATTCTTATTAGAGGAATCTAAAGAGGTTATAAGTAGGTTAGGTTTATTTCCTAAAATTAAACCTATTATTCTAGTTTCTTCTACATATTCTCCATATAATTTATAGCCTATTTTAACTAAAATATTATAATTCCCAGCTTTTAAATTAGGATCACAGGCCATTTCTATAGTTGCATCTTTAGAAGTTTCACCATCTATATGACCTACATAGATTTCATTGGTACTTCCAACAGGAGAAAAACCTGTTAAGACTTTTTTATCTTCTGAGCCAACTAAGGTTATAACTACATCTTTTAGATTAGCTTCTTTATTATTAGTTATAGAAAAATTAATCTTAAATTTACTTCCAGGTTCTATTATTTCAGGAGAAGAGGTTACTTTGTTTAAGGTTATTCTTCCTGATTCAGCATGAGCTAATGAAATAGGGGAAAGACATAGAACTAATAAAAATATTAAAGGGAAAAAACTTTTTTTCATTATTGAGCACCTCCTAAATAATTTTATGTAAGATAATTAGTTATTAAATACTTTTCCGTCTACCACCTTTATTATTTTATTTGCATAATCACAAACTTGAGAAGAGTGAGTAACAATCACAAAGGTTTGTCCAGTAGTTTCATTTAATTCTTTTAATATATTTAGAATTTCTATACTATTTTTGCTATCTAAATTTCCAGTAGGTTCATCTGCAAGTACTATTTTAGGATAGTTTACTAGAGCTCTAGCAATAGAAACTCTTTGCTGTTGCCCGCCGGATAGTTCAGAAGGCTTATGATGAGCTCTTTCTTCAAGTCCAACTTTTTTAAGCATTTCAAAGGCCCTATTTTTTCTCTCTTTTTTAGAAATTCCTGAAAAAATAAGAGGCATTTCCACATTTTCTAAAGCTGTAAGTTGAGGGATTAAATTATAGGACTGAAAAACGAAGCCTATATTACGTCTTCTAAATAATGCTAAATTATTTTCAGAAAGACCATTGATTTTTTCATTTTCTATAAAAATATCGCCAGAGGAAGGGGGCATTAAACCACCTAATATATTTAAAAAGGTAGATTTACCAGAACCAGATTCACCAATAATAGCAACAAATTCACCTTTTTCAATTTCTACAGAAACCCCCTTAAGTATGTCTACATTCATTTTACCTATAGTGAAAGTTTTTTTTACATCAGTAGCTTTAATTATGCTCAATAGAACACCTCCTTTATCACTAATACTGTATATATACACTATACACAGTATTAGTATATAACCTTGTGAACATTTTGTCAACGATTTACTGTATAGTTAATATAAATGAAAATAAACCATTAAATATATACAGTACTTTTATCGTATATAATGGTTTATTTTTAAAGGAGCATTATTTATTAGCTTTAGGATCAAATGCAGTGGCAAAAATATCTCCTAATATATTAAAGTTTAAAACTGTAAAAAGTATAAAAAGTCCAGGAAATATAGCTAAGTAGGGTGATGAGGAAATAAAACCTTGAGCATTTTGTAGCATACTACCCCAAGAGGAATTAGGTGCTCTAACTCCTAAGCCTAGAAAACTAAGGGATGACTCTGTAAGAATAGCAGATGCAATATTTATAGTAGAGGCTACCATTACAGAGGGGATAACATTTGGAATTATATGTTTAAAAATAATTCTATTGTTAGGAGCACCTAAAGCCTTTGAACATAGTACATATTCTCTTTCTCTTAACGAAAGGGTTTGAGCTCTAACTATTCTAGCTATGTCCATCCAACCAAACAATCCAATAATAATAATTATATTTTCTATACCAGGTTTTAAGTAGGCATTAATTATAAGTATAAGAAAAAAGGTTGGGATACACATTAATATATCTATGGTTCTCATTATTATATTATCTATTTTTCCACCTATATAACCACTAAAGGTTCCTACAATAGTTCCTAGAGTTGTGGATATAATCATAGATATAAAACCTACCATTAAAGAAGCTTTTCCACCATATAAAGATCGAGTAAAATAATCTCTACCCATTTCATCCGTGCCAAATAAATGTTTTAAACTAGGATTAGCTAATTTGTTAGATAAATCTATTTTGTTAGGGTCATAAGGGGATAAAAAAGAAAAGGTTGAGGAAAGAACTAATATTAAAATTATAGATAGAGATATATATCCTAATTTATTTTCTTTAAATTGTATTTTTAAATTTATTTTAAGTCTTTCATTCAAAAACAAATTTATCACCTACCTAACTCTTTAATTCTAGGATCTATTAAGCTATAACATATGTCTGCTAAAAGGTTACCTATTATAAGTAAAACAGAAGTTAACATAGTTATAGCCATAATAAGAGGATAGTCAAAACCAAATATAGCTTTTATACCTAGTCTACCCATACCAGGCCATCCAAAAATAGTTTCAGTTATAAAAGCACCAGCTACTAAATTAGGCAAGGACATGCCTAATATAGTGATAATAGGCAAGAGAGCATTCTTTAAAACGTGTTTATATAATATTCTTTTTTTAGATAACCCTTTAGCATAGGCGATCATAACATAATCTTCAGACAGTTCAGAGATTACATTGGATCTTATATATCTAGTAATAACTGATATGTTTCCAAAACTTAATACTGTGCAAGGTAAAATAAGATGCTTTAATACATCTAATCTAGAATCTACACCTATGGTATGCATACCAACACTAGGTAGCAATTTAAGGTTAACAGAAAAAATGTATATTAGTATCATAGCAAACCAAAAACTAGGTATAGATATACCGATATAAGAGATTATTGAAAGAATGTTGTCTATAAGTTTATTTTTATTAACCGCAGAAATTACTCCAAAAATTATACCTAAAACTAAAGAGATTAATAAAGAGGAACCCATAAGAAGTAAGGTTGCAGGAAGTCTCTCTATTATTTGTGTAGAAATTGGTCTAGAGTTTATTAGAGAATAACCTAAATCACCTTTTAATACATTTTTTAACCATAAGATATATTGGATATATATAGGTTTATCAAGACCTAAATTATGTCTGATTCTAGCTATATCAGAAGGCTTCATTTTCGGATTTATAAAGGCTCTAATAGGATCTCCAGGTGCTAATTTTATTAGTAAAAAAGAAATTATAGAGATGAAAATAAGTATAGGAATTGCTTCTATAATTCTTTTTCTTATGTATTTACTCAAATATATCCTACCTTTCTTAATTGTTTTTATCATATAATGTAAAAATAAAATAATAATTGTTAGCTAAATTTTATTGTTTTAATGTACTAAATAAGAATAAATAATTATTATAAAAGTTTAAAATGCCAGGTTTATTTAAAAATAAACGGTATTAAAAGGGGAGATCCAATTAATACCGTCCTTTTAGTTATTAAATTTTTATTCTTCTATGATATAAAGTTTTGATAAGTCTTGGAACATGTATACAGGAGCTGTTTTAGCTTCTTTTATACCCCCCACATTTTTATTTACTGCTATTGTGGCATTAGAATAGCAAATTGGGTATACAGGCATATCTTCTATAAGTTCCTTTTGAATAGTTTTATAAATTTCTTCTCTCTTTGTTTTATCAGTTTCTACAGCGGCTTTATTCCATAGATCATCTAATTTTTTATTATTATATCTAGAAGCATTGAAAGCACCACCTGTCATAAATACTTCTTTATAAGCATCAGGCTCACTACCCATTACATAGCCATTAAATATTAAATCAAAATCAGCTTTAGCTGGATCATCAATTTGCTGGAAGAAGGCATTTGCTTCTAAGCCTTTTAATTCAACATCTATTCCTATATCTTTTAAATTTTCTTTAACTACTAAAGCTTGATTTTCTAAAGTCTTTTTATCATTTCTATAAACCAGTTTAAGTTTTAAATTTTCAGCACCGGATTTTTTTAGTAATTCCTTTGCTTTATCTTTATTTAAGTCATATTTAGTAACATCTTCTGTATAATATAGGGCATTTTTAGGAAGTGGAGAATAGGCTTTAGGAGCATATTTCTCACTTTCATAAGCAGCCTTTATTAAATCATCTTTATTTAAAGCATAGGCTATAGCTTGTCTAACTTCTTTTTTATCTAGACCTGTTGTTTTACAATTTAAGACTAAATTATCTACCATACCTTCATCGTAGGCAATTACTTTCAATTTTTCATTTTTTTCAAATTTACTTATACCACTAATATCTATATAATTAGCAGAAACTTCACCATTTTCAAGAGCTACACGGGAAGAATTTGGATCTGCAATTATTCTATAGGTTATGGTATCAAGATGAGGTTTTCCACCAACATAGTTATCAAATTTTTCTAAAGTTATACTTTCACCTTTTTTAGATTCTTTAAATTTAAAGGCACCAGAACCTATAGGTTTTTCATTTTTAGCACTTTTTTTAATATCTTTTTCTCCTTCAAATACATGCTTAGGAATAGGAGATACCTGAGCCAAAGAATTCATAAAAGGCATTTGAACTGTTGGCAGTTTAAATTCTACAGTTAAGTTATCTACCTTTTTTACCCCTACAGGTTTATCATTAATAACAAAGGCACTTCTAAAAGGTGAATTCTGTTTTTCATCCATTATTTGTTTCATAGTAAATATTAGATCCTCAGCAGTTAAAGGTTTACCATCATGCCATTTTAAATCTTTTTTTAGTTTTACTGTGTAAGTTAAAAAGTCATCTGAATGTTTTACTTCTTCAGCTAGAGTGTAATCAATTTTATCTCCATTCATATAAAATAAAGGTGCAAATAAAGCATTGTCCATAGTCATAGTATCTCTATCGTAAGCGTAGATTGGATTAAGTATTTCTGGTTCACCACGTATGGAAAATACTAGATTACCTCCATCCTTAATATTTTCTTTTGTAGATGTTTCTTTGGCTGTATTACTATTTCCACAAGCAGCAGCCACTAAAGTGGTTGAGGCTACTAATACCATGGTTAATAGTTTCTTCATTTTCATAAAAAAACCCCTTTCCTAATAGTAAAAATTAATATACTCATTCTATTAATAAATGATACCATTTTAATAAAAAATTGTTAAATAATAAAAGCAAATCATGGGTAAAGTAGGTATTTGTTTTAGTTATATTGTTTGAGAAATACATGAAAATTTATAGATATATTTTTATTAGTTATTAAAAATGAATTGTGACAATATATATATAAGTTACATAGTATGTTATTAAAGCCCAGGGATTTAGCTGAAATCCTTTTTTATTGTGCAAAATAAGATTTCAAGGAGTGAATAATATGAAATGTGGAAAAGATTTTTGGGGCAGCATGGAGGAATGTGAATTAGCAAGAGCTTTTATATGTCCACAAAAATTTAAAAGAATTTATAAGGTTGAAAAGGCTTTGCGAAGAGGGACCTTGTTTCCAGATTTATATAGACCATATAAATCTCGCTATTAACAAAAGGTTATATTTATATTTGGAGGAGATAGTATGTTAGATAAATGTTCAAGAGAAGAGTTATTATTAATGCTACAACAATATCAGTTTACGGCTGTAGAATTAAACTTATATTTAGACAATTATCCTGAAAATAAAAGAGCTTTAGAATATTTTAATGAAATTTCATGTAAGCTAATGGAATTAAAAGAAACATATGAAGAAAGGTTTGGACCTTTATTCAATTTTGGTTACAGTAAAAGTAAATTTCCATGGCAGTGGACAACACAACCTTGGCCTTGGGAAAGAGAATATTCAAAAATGTAGTTGAAACATTTAAATAGGAGTGAATAATATATGTGGATTTATGAAAAAAAATTAGAATATCCAGTTAATTTGAAGAGCAAAGATTTGGGAATGGCGAAATTCCTTCTGGCGCAGTATGGTGGACCAGATGGCGAATTGAGTGCAGCTTTAAGATACTTATCTCAAAGATATACAATGCCAACTTCTAAATCTAAGGGGCTTTTAACAGATATAGGAACAGAAGAATTAGCTCATGTAGAGATAATTGCTACTATGGCATACCAAATCATGGAGAATGCAACACCTAAGGAAATGAGAGAAGCTGGGCTAGGATCTTATTATACACAACATGGCAATGCTATATATCCGGCGGATGCTAATGGGGTACCTTGGACAGCAGCATATGTACAATCTACATCAGATCCTATAACAAATCTTCATGAGAATATGGCAGCGGAACAAAAGGCTAGAACTGTTTATGAGCATCTTATGAATTTAACAGATGATCACGACATTAAAGATGTTTTAGCATTTTTAAGACAAAGAGAGGTAGTACATTTCCAAAGATTTGGAGAAGCATTAATGAGTGTGGAAGATAAATTAAATAGTAAGACTTGTTATTAATAAATTGTAAAAATAAATTTATTAATAATAAAATTGTGTGAATTTATTAAGAATTGAGTTATAATAAAAAATATAAATCATAATTATAAAGTAACAATCCAAATTGAATGGTATAATTTGGATTGTTTTTATATTTGTAACTCATTTGTTACAAATATAATGTATAATTACAATATAATTTATATGTTAATCATAAATAATTTTTAAGTAAAAAAAGGAGTATTTATGTCTAAAAAGAGACAAAAGGAAATAAAAAGAAGAAAAAATAGAAAAAAGAAAAAAAAATCATTTATAGGAAGACTATTTTTGTTTTTAGTTTATGAAGTTATAGTAGGTGGAATTTTTTCTTTATTGATTGCCTTTTATGGACCTTTTGATAATGTAAAAAGTACATTAGTGGGAACAGCTATGGCTACATATAAGCATCAGTATATTGCCACTACTTTTTTATCGAAGGATGAAATAAATAAAATTTTAAATAAGGATAAAGGAATAAGAAATTCAAATTTAAAGGAAAATTATGGTGATATAAAAATAAAGAACAAATATGGTAATTCAGTAGAAAGATATGATATAAATACAGCTAAATTTGATGGTTATATATTAGAAATCAAAAACCCCCAAAAAGTAAAAATAGGATATACAAAGTATATGGGAAAAATGGGTGAAAGAACTAGTAAAATGGCTGAGAGGCATGGAGCTGTAGCTGCTGTAAATGGTGGTGGATTTAGGGACGTATCATCCACAGGTAAACTTTGGACAGGTACCGGAGCTTATCCAGAAGGACTTGTAATATCTAATGGTAAAGTTATTTACAATGATTTTAAACCTGGCCAAAAGGCTAATATTACAGCATTTACAAAAGAAGGATTATTAGTTGTAGGAGATCATACTGTAGATGAACTTTTAAAAATGGGAGTAGTAGAGGCCTTGTCTTTTAGAAATACATTAATAATTAATGGAAAGCCTATACCTTATAATGAAGGTATAAATCCTAGAACTGCTATAGGACAAAAGCAAGATGGAACTATAGTCTTATTAGTTATAGATGGGAGAAGGGGGATAAAACAAGGAGCTACTCTAGAAGAGGTAGAAAATATACTGCTGCAAAGAGGAGTAGTTAATGCTAGTAATTTAGATGGAGGATCCTCTTCAACTATGTATTATAAAGGAAAAGTTATAAATAGACCTTGTAATTGGGATGGAGAAAGAACAGTAGCCACTTCCATATATGTAGAACCTTAAAGGAGAAGACTTACTTATGAAAAAAATTAAAATTATATTTGTTTGGACACTAATCGCTATTGGTTTATCCTTTGCAGCTCTGCTTTTCGTGGATAAAGTTTATTTGTCTTCTGCTAAAACTTTTAAAATAAATAAGGTAGAAGAAGAAGATAAAAAAATTAAAAAAACTGTTTCTATAGATGTGCCAGATTATGCAGAAAATATAAAAATATCTTACAATGGAGAATATATATCTTATCACACTGAAAATAAAATAGTCATAATAAATGTAGCTAAAAAAGAGGAAAAATATGTAGAGTTTAAAAATGGAACAGTTAATTATACAGCATGGCTTCCAGATAGAAATATATTATTTATAGGAGAAAAATCTGCAGAAAATAATAGTAGTTTCTTAGCTTTGTTTTCTTATGATAGTGAAAAAAATGAAAAGTTTCAGTTGGAAGATGAAAATGGGAAAAAAACTATAATTAATTTGCCAAATAATAATTATGATATAAAAAATATGACCTTATCCACAGCTACTAATACTATATATTTAAAGGTGAAAAATGAACAAGGAAGAAGTAGAATTTATAGAGTAAATACTATGGCTCAGTTAGAGAGGATAAGAAGTTTAGGAAATAACTTAGGAGAAATAGCTCTTATGAATAGCGAAGATAGGGTAGTTTATGAAAATAAAAATGATGGAAATATTCATGTAGAAGGAAAAGACTATCCAATAACTATAAGAGATGGGGCTAATCATTGTCTTTTAGGTGTAGATGATAAGGATGTAATGTATATAGGTAAACTAAAAGGTGATAGGGAAGAAGGAACTATAGAAAAAATTTATTATTGGAGCTTAGATGATAAAACTATTAATAAAAAAGACATAGAGTTAGAAAGTCCAATTAACAAAAAAGATATAAAAATTCTTCCTAATGGTAAAATATTTTTTATTAATAGTAATGAAAATAAAGTTAAAGAACTTATATCAAAAGAAGAATTTAAATATAATGGAGTTTTTCAAGATATTTCAATGGACGCAATTGTATCTAAAGAAGGTAATAAAGTTATTGTAAAGCCTATTAATTTAAAGTAGTATTTATATAATTTTATAATTAAACTTTGTTTTAAAT
>OGSC01000508.1_pt1 | contig 17011 bp, 13 predicted proteins | sample 1573751 | NCBI WGS metagenome assembly OGSC01 (sample SAMN03295840, study PRJEB24534) | human gut metagenome | isolation source: fecal sample 8 from infant 5 | host: Homo sapiens | place: USA: Pittsburgh, PA | collected 2014-07
GTATTTATTTAAATTAAAATAAGAAATTAATATCTAATGTTAATGTTAAATCGAATTATTTCAAGCATTATTATCAAATTATTATAAATTTAAAAAGAAAAATTAATTTTATTAGATTTCAATATTGATATCTTCATCAATTTTGTAGATAATGATTTTATGATAAATCCATTATATTTTAATAAGAGAAGTACGTTAATGTTCATATAATTTATCAGAAAATTGATTCATATTAGGAGTGATTATATTGTTTGAAGCACAAGATTTAAGAGTTGTAAAAACATTAGATAATATAAAAAATAGTTTTTTACAATTAATAAAAGAGAAAAGTTTTACTAAAATTACCATAAAAGATTTAACTGAGAGGGCACGAATAAATCGATCAACTTTTTATAAATATTATCTAGATAAATATGATTTAAAAGAAAGAATAATTAATGATTTTTTAAAAGATTACGAAAAGGAATTCAGTCTAGATTATATCAAATCTACACATAACAGTATTACCTTGAATATAGATGAATTGGAAAAATTAATGTTATATTTTCAAATAAAAGAAGAAATGATTATGTCGTTGTGGGATGAAAATATGGAAGATTGCGTTTTATCGAAAATGCAGGAAATTTTAGAAGAAAAGATTGGAATTTGGATTAAATTAAATACAGATACAGAGCAATTAGATAAAAAAGATGAACTATTTATCAGAATATTTTCGTGTTCTTTTTTAGTAATTATTAAATGGTGGTTTGAGTGTGCACCCAAATGTTCGGCCAGAGAAATTGCACAACTTGTATCTGATAGTAGAGATTTAGCACATGGAAAATTTTTGCTTGATAATTGTGATTTGTAAAGGGAGTATTATAGAGATAAAACTAGATAGTATGGTTTTTATTATGGAGTATGTATAATGTTATGTTGGATAAAGAATGGAGGATATATATGTTAGAATTGAAGAATGTTTCTTTTGGGGTGAAAGAAGATAATTTGCAAAAAGATATATTAAAAAATATTAATTTGAAGATTGGAGAGCAGTTTGTTGTTATTACAGGACCAAATGGAAGTGGTAAATCTACTCTTGCAAAATTAATTGCTGGAATTGAAAAGCCAACTAGTGGACAGATTCTGTTTGATGGACAGGATATTACAGATTTGAGTATCACAGACAGAGCAAACATGGGTATCAGCTTTGCATTTCAACAGCCCATTCGCTTTAAGGGAATTACCGTTAAGGATTTAATTACATTGGCATCAGGAGAAAATCTGAGTACAGCAAATGCCTGCAAGTATTTATCAGAAGTAGGGCTTTGTGCAAGAGATTACATTTATCGTGAGGTAAATGCTAGTCTTTCTGGTGGAGAATTAAAAAGAATCGAAATAGCTATGATCATTGCAAGAGGTACAAAGCTTTCTGTATTCGATGAACCAGAGGCTGGAATTGACTTATGGAGTTTTAATAATCTGATTCAGGTATTTGAAAAAATGTATCATAAAATTCACGGCTCAATTATTATTATTTCCCATCAAGAAAGAATTTTCAATATTGCAGATCAGATTGTTGTAATTGATGGTGGTGAAGTAAAACAAGTTGGCAAGAAAGATGAAATACTTCAGGGACTATTAAATAGTTCTAAAAGTTGTAAATTTTACAAAGGAGAATGAGATGATGAATGCAATACATAGAAATTTATTAAAAGAAGTAATAGGATTTCACGAGATTCCCATAGGGGCTTATAATATTAGAACAAATGGAAAAGCAGTTGGAAGAAATACAACTGAGAATATAGATATTGTTATCAAAACAGATAAACCGGGAATTGATATCATTATTAAACCTAATACAAAGAATGAGAGTGTGCATATACCTGTTTTATTAAGTGAGAGTGGTTTTAAAGAAATGATATATAATGATTTTTATGTTGGAGAAAATTCCGATGTAACTATTATTGCCGGTTGTGGAATTCACAATGATGGTAGTAAAGAATCTGAACATAATGGCATACATAGTTTTTTTATTGGTAAAAATGCGAAAGTAAAATATGTAGAAAAGCACTATGGAACTGGCGATGGTAATGGAGAACGTATTATGAATCCTACAACAATTATAAAAATTGATAATGGTGGTTATATGGAAATGGATACTGTACAGATTGAGGGTGTCAATTCTACAAAGCGTGTAACAAAGGCTACTTTGAAAGATAGTTCTACATTGGTTATTCAAGAGAAAATAATGACTCATGGAAAGCAAACTGCTGAGACAGAATTTGAAGTGGATTTAGATGGTGTGAACTCTAGTACGAATGTAATATCAAGATCTGTAGCAAAAGATAATTCACATCAATTATTTTTATCCAAAATTAATGGAAATAATAAATGCGCAGGACATACAGAATGTGATGCAATTATCATGGATAATGCAAGTGTAAGAGCAATTCCTGAAATTGCAGCCAATTGTATTGATGCAAGTTTAATTCATGAAGCAGCTATTGGCAAGATTTGCGGTGAACAGCTTATTAAGCTAATGACCTTAGGACTTACGGAAATAGAAGCAGAAGAACAGATCATTAATGGATTTTTAAAGTAATTATAGGATATAGTGAGTGAGATTATGTTTTTTACAGAATATTAATGCATGAAAAAGATATTGATTAAAAATGAATAAAAGGTAACATAACATAAATGTCACCTTTTATCTAAATATATATTCTTCATCCATTTTATTTAATGTAAGTTATATTTTGATTTTCTGAAGAATTTATATTATTTAATTTTTTAAATTCCATGGCTAAAAGAACAAGAGAAAGTACAAATACTATTGAATCAGTAACTGAAGAAGATAACCATGTTCCTTTTATTCCTATAATTTTAGTAAGAATTATAGCTATAGGCATAAAGAGTATTACTTGTTTTAAAATAGTTATTAGTGCAGATTTTCCGCCTTTACCTATTGATTGGAAAAATGTCATAGACATAACTATAAGTCCTGATACTGGGAAAGTTAAAAACATAAGTCTAAAAAATTCGTATCCATTTTCGATTATAGTCTTATCATTAATAAACCAACTTAGAACAACTCTAGGTTTAAGCATATAAAAGACCCATAATATTCCAATGAAGATAGTAGAAGCTATACTAAAGATTTTAACAGCATCTTTAACACGATCATATTTTTTAGCTCCAAAATTCATTCCTACTATAGGTTGAAGTCCTTGTCCGATTCCCCAGATAGGTATAAATGTAAACATTAAAATTCTAAGAGCTACACCCATTAATACCAATTGTTCATCCCCACCATATATTGAGGTGAGCTTATACAAAGCAGTTTGTTGTACTAGATACATAAGTTGCATCATTGCAGCTGAACCTCCTATGGATAATATCTCTGGCATTAAATCGAAAGCAAACTTTAATTTATTTACTGATAGGATTGATTTGTTACGTTTAAAGTATATAAATGTAACTAGAGCCTGGATTATTTGTGCAATTATTGTAGCTATAGCTGCACCTTCAACGCCAAAATTTAAAGTCTTTATAAATATTGGATCTAAAATGATATTTAATATTGCACCTAATGCCATAATACTCATAGCTTCTTTCATCTTTCCCTCTCCTCTTATGAGCATATTAGCGCTTTGTGAAAAATTAACAAAGAATGATCCAATATAAACTATTCTTAAATAGTTTATGCCTGATTTTAATATTTCTCCTGTAGCTCCTGAAAATCTAAGTAAATTTTCTGAAAATAAGCATCCTAATATAGTTACAGCCAATGATAATACTAATACAGACAGTATTAAATTTCCTAAAATTTCATTAATAACTTTATCATCTTTTGATCCAATAGCTCGAGATAAAATTGAAGATGAACCAACACCTACGAGTACAGCAATACAATTGTTTATAAAAGTAAATGGAGAGGATATGCTTACAGCAGCCAAGGCAGTTTCTCCTACTAGTTTTCCGACAAAAATAGCATCACATAAATTATATAATCCTATGACTAGCATTCCTATAATGCCTGGAATAGAAAGTTTTAAAAGCAATGTAAGCATATTACCATTAATTAATTCTTCGCGATTTTTATTCATATATATCCTTCCTTTTTTAAAATTATTTTTTATGATAGTGAGTATTAGTAATTTTGTGATTGATTATATTTTTATCTACCTCCCTTAATATCAATGAATATATCCTCTAAGGTTTTTAATAATGATTGTCTGTATCGATTGTATAAAAAATTAGTATATATTATCTACTCATATGAGGATTTAAAATAACGAAAAAAGGATTATTTTAATTTATATTGCTCTATTATAAAAAAGCTAATTTTGAATTGAATAGGAGAAGTTGGAGAAGATACATTTTTGTAAAATGGCTCTTTTAAAAACCAATTTAAAAGAGTTCAGAGAAAAGACAAACATGAAGCAAAGGGAATTAGCTGATTTAGTAAGAGTTAGACGGGAAACTATTATGCATCTTGAAAATGGAAAATACAATTCTTCACTAAAACTTACTGTGGATATTGCTAAAATTTTAATATGTAGGTTGAAGATTTGTTTGAATTTATAGATTGATATGTATTTATTATAATATTTAGGGGTAAAACAAAAAACATTTGAAATAATATATCTTAGGTAAATATATATAGATTGGAATAATAAAAAACCAAAGTATTATATAAAATTAAGTGATAAAGTAATTTATGATAGTATTTTAAGTAATAAATAAAAACCTACAAATATAAATATTTATATATTTGTAGGCTTTTAAGTTATATAAGGAATATAGTTTAAGTTATAAAGTAATTTATTTTTTCATTAATAGTTTCATTTGAGATACTAAAGGATCAGCTATAGTGCCAACCACTATTTGGAAATTTTTATCATCAAGCTTCATAATTCCATTAGCGCCTAATTCTTTAAGTTTAGCTTCATTTATTTTGCTTCCATCAAAAACAACAAGTCTTATTCTAGTTACACAAGCATCTATAGAATCAATATTTTCAGAATTACCGATAGCGTTTAGTATTCCTTTAGCTTTATCTTCTAATTTAGAATGTCCACTTTTTTTGGACGTATCAACATTGATATTTGTATTAACTTCTGAATCTAATTCCCTTCCTGGTGTAGGTAAATTGAATTTCTTTATAAAGAACAAGAATAAAAAGTAGTATATTGCTGCAAATATTAAACCTATGGGAATTATAAATAGTGGTTTAGTTGATATACCAAAATTAAGACCATAATCTATAAGACTTGCAGAAAATCCAAATCCACATTTTATTCCTAAGGCTGATGTAAGGGCTAGAGCTATACCAGTTAACAAAGCATGTATTGCATAAAGAACAGGAGAAATAAACATAAATGAAAACTCTATTGGTTCAGTAACCCCTGTAAGAAATGCAGTAAATGCTAACCCTAAAAGCATACCTGAAACAGCTTTCTTATTTTCTTCTCTAGCAGCTTTTATCATAGCAAAACAGGCTGCAGGAAGAGCAAACATCATTATTACAAAGAATCCAGTCATATAAGTACCTGCAGTAGGATCTCCAGCGAAAAATCTATTTAAGTCACCATTAGCAATTTTACCTGCTGGATTTTTAAATGTACCAAATTGGAACCAAAATATTGTATTCATAATATGGTGTAATCCAGTTGGAATCAAAAGTCTATTAAATAATCCAAAGAAAAATGCCCCAATAGCTCCTGCTCCAGCAACTGCGTTACCAAAGTTATTTATAACATTTTGAATTGGAGGCCATATAAATCCAAATATAATTCCTAAAATTAAAGAATATAGAGAAGTTATAATTGGAACAAAACGTTTACCACCAAAGAAACCTAAATAATCAGGAAGTTTGATATCCTTATATTTGTTATAAAGGGATGCAGATAATATACCTACGATTATACCAGATAAAACTCCCATATTAATTGTATCATCAAATTTTAAAGAAACATTTGTTAGCACAAGGTAGCCAACAGTAGCAGAAATTGCAGCAACACCATTATTCTCCTCTGCTAATCCTACAGCTATACCTATAGCAAAAATAAGGGATAAGTTATCAAAAATAGCAGATCCAGCTGAAGACATCCAAGGAATACCGCTTGGTAAAGAACCAACCCAAGTCCAAATATCAGGCTGTCCTAATCTAAGAAGTAGGGCAGCTGCTGGCAATACAGCTATAGGGGTCATAAGAGATTTACCTAACTTTTGAACCTTTGATAAAATTTTACTGTTTTTTGCCATGTTTATACCTCCTAATACATGTTTAATAATATATTTCCATTTAATTTGTATAGATATTTTAGTAGAATACATCTTTAATTAACTTAAGAATTTATTTATTATTAAGTAAAAGTATTGCAAAAGAATAAAAAATGAAAGAAAATTCTTGAAATTAACCCTACAGATGCATTTCTTAAAATAAATATACTTATAAACAGAGTTCTTGGCTTCAGAGGGAGTTTTTACTCCATTAAAGCTTAGAAATCGTTATCCAGAAACATAGCCGCTCTTTACTCCCACTTTTAAGAAGATGGGAGTATTAGAGTGGGTAGTCATCGGATAAATATGAATTTAGTTAAAAAATTGTAATAAAAAAAGCCGAAAAGGTATAGATAACCTTTTCAGCTCTTGCCCAACGTTGGTTGCACGCCGATAAATTAAGTATAAGCTATAAAAATAAAAATGTCAATATATTATACTTAATTAATTTTTTATAATATATTGACATCAATGGATTTAGATTATATACTGATATAAGTATTAAACGTGTAACTGTTAGATCAGGCATAAGTTAGAGATAACTTGTGCCTTTTTTTATTTCAATTTTTATAAAAATGTAAGTAATATTTGTATTAGATATATTTAGGAGGTTTTAAAAATGTTTAGTTTTTTTAAGAGAGAAAACAAGATTGTCGCTCCAGTTTTAGGGAGAGTATTAGAATTATCAGAAGTACCAGATGAAGTATTTGCAAGTAAATTAGCAGGAGATGGTGTTGCTATTGAATGTGAAGATAATACTATTGTTGCTCCAGCAAATGGAGTAATTTCTTTAATATTTAAAACTAATCATGCTTTTGGTATTACTTTAGAGGATGGAACAGAGCTTCTAGTCCATATTGGTATTGACACTGTTAAATTAGAAGGAAAAGGTTTTGAAAGATTATTACAGGAAGGTGATAAAGTTAAAACAGGAGACCCTATTATCAGGATAGATAGGGAGTTTATTAAAGCTCAAGGATATTCTTTGATTACACCTGTTTTAATAACAAATCCTGATAATGTTAAAAATATACAATATAAAACAGGTTTTAATGCTAGTCCTGGAAAGGATATTTTGATTATCTATACTGATAAATAATTTAATAAAGTTATAATTTATAAACTTATTTGGAATATTAGAACTAAAGTTTATTTAGTAAGGCGTAATACTAGTATAATTTATGTATATTAGTATTACGTCTTTTAGTGTAAGAATAATTATTATTATTCTTTCTGTATTAAAGGTTTTTTAATTATATGGAATGAAAAATTTCTTAAAAATTAAGTTTTATAGTGCAGTATTAATTAGGTATAGGAAAAAGTTAAGTGGATACTTAATTTTTAGTAGGAGAATTTCTGAATTTTTCTATGTGAATAGCAATGTAGGCTATTTCTTCTTTGGACACATTTACGGAAAGCTCCCCTTCTATTATTTTACTTACTTTTTTAGCCAATTTATATGAAATTTTATATTGACTTTTTATAGCAGTTAAAAGTTCATTTTTTATTGGTGTATTATTTAAAATTCTTTCTATTGCAAATCTTATGTGAGTTAAAAATCGGGCGTAGTCTAAGGAACTTTTATTTATTTCTATGTTAAGTTCGTCTTCAAGGAACTCTATGATAGTGTTAGAAAGAAAAGCGTATTTTATGGTATTAGATAGTTTCCCTTCGTTTCTTGCAGAGTGAATGTGTAAAGTGATAAAACCTGCCTCTTCATCAGGAATAACTAAATTAAGTCTATCTTCTAACATCCTTATTGCTTTTTTTGCTATAGCAAATTCCTTTTTATATAGAGTTTCTGTTTCTACTAAAAAGGGATTTTCTATAGAATTATTTTCCATGAGTCGTTTTATAGTATAAGATATGTGGTCAGTTAAAGATACATGTATTTTTTCATTTAAAGGTTCATTTAGTTCATCGGAAATCATTGAAATTACTTCTTCACATAAACCTATAATATCACTGTCTACATTTGACATTAAAAATTTAAAGTTATTAAAATTATTTTTATTTTGTATAGTGAATATCTTATCAATTTTTATATCAAAAGGGATACTATCTCCAGGATGTTTTCCAAAACCAATACCTTTGCTAAAAAGAATTTTTTCTTCTTTACTTTCATGTACCAGTAAAACATTATTATTAAATACTTTTATAACCTGATAGCAATTGTCTTGTAAACCATTCATTACAATTCCTCCGAAATATAGATAAATTTTATATGAAAATTAAATTAACTTTTATATATTTATAAGATTACAAATACTCTCTTTATAATATAGTATAAAATCAAACAAAATATTTTTCAAGGGAAATTGGTATATACAACATAACAATATGATGATATAATAACATAAAGAATAGGAATTGAATATTAAATTTATTATTAAGTTTTATAAAAATAAACCATAAATTCTAGTATTAAGAAATATAAGGATTAGTATAATAAAGGTTTAGATAAACAAAGAAGGGATTAGTGATATGATGAAAATTGTTTCTAAAAAAAATCCAGTACCTCTCCATTTTCAAATTAAAGAGATATTGCAAGAGATGATAGAAAATGAAGAATTAAAGCCTGGAGATGCTGTACCTACAGAAAGAGAACTTTGTGAAATTCAAGGTGTTAGTAGAATGACAGTAAATAAGGCTATAATGTCTTTAGTTAATGAAGGATTATTATATAGAGAACAGGGGAAGGGTACTTTTGTTGCTAAACCTAAAGAAAATAAAGAAATAGCTGGTCTAAAAAGTTTTAGTGAAGTAATGCAGGATAAGGGATTAAAAACAGAAACTAGAATTTTATTTTTTCAAATAAAGGAAGCTACAAAGAGAATACAGTCTGTTTTAAACTTATCAGATTATAATAATAAAGTTTTTGAAATTAGTAGATTAAGAATGAGTGAAGGTGAACCAGTAGCTATAGAAACTGTGTGGATACCACATAATTTATGTAGTGATATGGATAGACAAACTATAGAGGGAAAATCTTTGTATGAAACTTTTAAAAATAAATACAATTATTTTCCTGATAAGGCAAAACAAACTATAGAGCCTATAATTCTAAATGAGGACGAATGTAAGCTTTTAAACCAAAATGAAAATGCTTTAGCCTTAATGTTTAGAAGAACTACTTATATAAAAGGTGAAGTTCCAATAGAATATACAAAAGCAATTTATAGAAGTGACATATATAAGTATGAGTTGGTTTTCCAGTAATAGATTAATATTTATTAAAGATTAACTATATTAATCTTGAGAAAAGAGGCGAACTTATGAGTGAAAGAAATATAAATACTGTTAATTTAGATAGTTTAAGTACTTTGGAAATAATAAGAAAAATAAATGAAGAAGATGAAAAAGTGGCAAAAGCTATAAAAAAAGAAGAAAAAAATATAGCTTATGCAGTGGATATTATTGTTAAAGCTCTAAAGGAAGAAGGCAGAATGCTCTACATTGGTAGTGGAACCAGTGGAAAAATTGGAGTTTTGGATGCTTCCGATTGTCCTGCAACTTTTGGAATTGATGATTTCTTGGTACAAGGCATTATATCAGGTGGAGAAGCAGCTATAAGCGATTGTCTTGAACATACTGAGGATAATGAGGAGTTAGCCATAGAAGATCTAGAAAAAATAGGAGTAAATAATAAGGATGTTTTAATTGGAATAACTGCTAGTGGCAATACTCCTTATGTAAATAGTGCTATGAAATATGGAAGACAGCTAGGATGTAAAACCATAGGCATTATGTGTAGTAAAAATGGAAAGCTTAAAAATATATGTGACTTAACTATAGCTGTAGATTTGGGGCCAGAGGTTATAATGGGATCAACAAGAATGAAAGCTGGTACTGCACAAAAAATGATTGTTAATATGTTAAGTACTACTGCCATGATTAATCTTGGAAAAACTTATTCTAATCTTATGGTTAATGTTAGGCCTATAAATAACAAGCTAAAAGACAGAGTTAAAGAAATAGTTATGTTGGCAACAGATAAAGAGTTAGAGGTAGTTGAAAAATATCTTAAGGAATGTAATTATGATCCCAAAGTTGCTATAGTTATGATTAAAACAGGAATTTCAGTTGAAAAAGCACAAGAAAAGTTACAACAGCATGGAGGTAGAGTTTATTATGCTTTAAAAAGCTAGGTAGATATGGGGAGTGATTAATATGAAGGCTATAGTCAATGGAAAGATTATAGTAGGGAATGAAATATTAGAGAATAAAGTATTATTATTTGAAAAAAAAATAATCGACATATTAGATAGAGAGAATGTTTGTTTAAGTAAAAATGATTATATTATTGATGCTAAGGGGTTATATATTTCTCCAGGGTTTATAGATGTTCATATACATGGTTCAGGTGGAAAAGATGCTATGGATGGGGAAATAGAGTCTATAAAGGTTATAAGTAATACTATAGCTAAAAGAGGTGTGACCTCATTTTTACCAACTACCATGACTATGGCTAAAGAACGTATATATAAAGCTTTGGATGTTATAGAACAAGCTATGAATATGGATTTAGGTGGTGCTAAGGTTTTAGGAGCACATTTAGAAGGACCTTTTATTAACCCAAAATATAAAGGAGCTCAAAAGGCGGATTTTATAAAAAATCCAAGTTTTCATTTTATTAAAGGTTATGAGAATGTAATAAAAATAATTACGCTGGCACCAGAGAAAGATGAAAATTTTAAGTTCTTAAAATATATTAAAGAAAATACAGATATAGTTTTATCTATAGGTCATTCAGATGCAACTTATGAACAAGCTATGGCAGCTATAGATAATGGAATAAGTCGTGCTACTCATATATTTAATGCTATGACTCCTTTAAATCATAGGAAGCCAGGAATAATAGGAGCTATTATGAATACAGATATATCTTGCGAGCTTATAGCAGATAATATTCATGTTCATAAGGGAGCTATTAATGTTCTTACTAAAATTAAAGGTAAAGACAAGATTATTTTAATTACAGATTCAATGAGAGCTGGATGCATGAACAATGGTATATGGGAACTAGGAGGACAGAAAGTTATTGTAAAAAATGGTTCTGCTAGACTAGAAGATGATACCCTAGCTGGAAGTATTTTGACATTAGATAATGCAATCAAGAATATGAAAAATAATATAGATGCTTCTTTATGTGAAATTATATCTATGGTAACAATTAATCCCGCTAAAGATATAAATATATATGATAAAAAAGGAAGTATTGAAAAAGGAAAAGATGCTGATATTGCTATTTTTGACAAAGACATTAATATTAGTATGACAATTGTTGAGGGCAATATTGTTTATCAAAAATAAAACATTTTGACTTAGATTATTAGACATAATTAGTTATTAATTTATTGAAAGAGAAAATTTAATTTTAATGAGGTGTGTTTTTATGAGAATTATAGTAGTAGATAATTATGAAGAAATGAGTAAAAAAGCAGCCGCTATGGTGGCTAGCCAAGTTATTTTAAAACCAGATAGTGTCCTTGGATTGGCAACGGGAGATACCCCTACAGGAATGTATAAAGAAATCATAAATATTTACAAAAATCAAAAGATGGATTTCTCTAAAGTTAAAACTTTTAATTTAGATGAATACTATGGTTTAAGTAGAGAAAATCCTCAAAGTTATTATTATTATATGATGAATAATTTATTTAATCATGTGAATATTGATGACAATAATATCAATATTCCTAATGGAATGGCTGATAACATAGAAGTAGAGTGTAAGGAATATGAAAGAAAAATAGATAAAGCAGATGGCATTGATTTACAAGTTCTTGGCATTGGTGTTAATGGACATATTGGATTTAATGAACCAGATGCAAGTTTTGAATCAGAAACTCATCTAGTTAATTTAGATGAAAAAACTATAGAGTCTAATTCAAGATTTTTTAGCTCAAAAGATCAGGTACCAACAAAAGCTATTAGCATGGGAATTAAAACTATATTACATTCAAAAAAGATAATTTTGTTAGCTTGTGGTAGTGCAAAGTCTGATGCCGTTTTTAAAGCTATAAATGGTAAAATTACCCCTAATATACCTGCATCTATTCTTCAATTACACAGAGATGTTGTTGTTATTATAGATAAGGAAGCTGCTAGCAAGTTAAATTTGAAGTAAAGGTAGCTTAAAATATAAGTGTTAGGAATTCGTGCCCTTAGGTTATAGGGATGAATTACCTAACACTTTTTAATTCATTAATATGTAAAAAATACAAAAAAATGTTAACACAAACCTCTTTGTAAAATATATTGATATTAACTAATATTTTCTATAATATTAAGTTTTATGTAAAAATATACGAATAAAGTAAAAAGTGATAAATAATTATAAAGGGGGAAATTTTATGAAAAATCATAAAAAAAAGAGGATTAGAGCATATATAGGATGTATTCTATCTTTATTTATGTTATTTAGTATTATTCCTTTAAAAGGAAAGACGGCTAAGGCAGCTGATTCTAATGAATCCAGAAAAAAAATTGTGGCTTATTTTACGGAATGGAGTGTTTACGGAGGTCATAATAATTACAAGATATCTGATTTACCTTGGGATAAAGTTACTCATATAAATTATGCATTTGCAACTATAAAAAATAATAAAATTGCTTTATTTGATGAATGGGCTGCTACAGGTATAGATTTTGGTGATGGATGGGATTCGCCTTATAAAGGAAATCTAGGACAAATAAAAAAATATAAAAAGAAGTATCCAAATGTAAAAGTTCTTATATCTATAGGTGGATGGAGTCAATCAGCTGGATTTCATAATGTAGCAAAGACTCCAGAAAACAGAAAGATATTTGCTGACAGTGTTGTAGAGTTTATTCGTGATTGGAATTTAGATGGTGCTGATATAGATTGGGAATATCCTACTTTTAAAAGAGAAGGAGATACTGTAGATAATCCTAATGATCAAGGAACACCTTTGGCAGACGAAAGTGAAAAAGAAACCTTTACACTTCTTTTAAAGGATTTAAGAGAAACATTAAATAAAGCTGGTAAAGAAGATAATAAATATTATGAACTTACCGCTGCAGTTGGATCTGGAAAAGATAAAATAGAGAAGACTGAACCAGAAAAATACTCACAGTATTTAGATTTTATAAACATTATGACATATGATATGAATGGTGCTTGGGAAAATGTAACAGGACATCAATCACCTTTATACAAAAATCCTTATGACAATCATGATGATACAGTAAAGAATTATTATAATGTAGACACAGCTATGAAGTTATTTGAAGCTTATAATATACCAAAGGATAAGCTTGTAGTTGGATCACCATATTATTCTCGTGGATGGAAAGGTGTAAAAAATGATGGACCTATAAAGGAACTGCCAGGATTATTTGCCACAGCAACTGGAGGAGCAAAGGGAACATGGGATGGGGGACGTGCAGCAGGATGCAATCCTTACCATTATATAAAGGGTACTTTAGAGAAAGATCCATCTTTTAAAAAATATAGAGATCCTTATTCAAGGGTTCCTTATTTATATAGTGAATCTAAAGGAGAAATGTATACCTATGAAGATGAGACTTCTTTAGGTGAAAAAGTTAAATATGTAAAAGATAATAACTATGGTGGGGTAATTTTCTGGGAATTAGCAGGAGATGCACCTCTAAAAGGAAGTAGTTTAACAGATGTTATTTATAAAGGATTCTTTGGAGATGGAGGTATACCTTCAGATGATAAGCTGCCTAAGTCACCAGAAGTATCTTTGAAAAATGATGATAATTATGGAAACTATGATATCAATATATCTATACCAAAAGATAGTAGAGGAGATAAGATTAAGTTATATGAAGATAATGAAGTGATTTTAGAAGAAGATATAGACAAATTACCTTCAAACAATATAATAAAAAATTTTAAAGGAAAGAAAGAAGGTTCATACACTTATACAGCAGAGCTTGTCAATAAATATGGTTCCTCTAAAGGTAACACTATAGTAGTTAAAGCAACAGATCCTAATAAATTAAAAGCTCCTATAATTTCTGTGGATAAACAAATTAACACAGGAGATTATAAAATATCTATGGAAGTTTTAAAAGATAATAATGGAAATGAACTAAAACTATATGAAAATGGAGTAGAAATTTTAACAGAAAAGATTGATGGATCAACTAGTAAAACTTTTATTAAAGAATTTAAAGATAAAAAAGTAGGAGAGTACACTTATAAAGCTGAAATATCAAGAAAAGATGATAAGATAGAAAGTAATGATTTAAAAGTAACTGTAAAAGACAAGGACTCATCAGTTAAAGAAAAACCAGGTAAACCTGCATTGACTCATGATAACTGGTGGCCAGCTGATGGAGATTATACTATTACCATGAGTATGTGGTGGGGAGTTAATGGTGATAAGGTAAAAATATATGAAAATGGTGTTTTAATTAAGGAAGCAAATTTAACATCCAATACTCCTCAAGCTCAAACTTATAGCCTAAAAATAAATGGAAGAAAAAATGGTAAGTACACCTATTATGCAGAACTTATAAATGAAGCTGGTGTAACTAGAAGTGATGATCTAGTTGTAAATGTAACAGAAAGTAATAAATAATATAAAAAATGTCAAGCTAAAGTAAATTTAGCTTGACATTTCTTATTTAAAATATTAAAGGTGTTAAAAGTAAAAGGCTTTATTTAGTAATTAAATTAGTGAATATTATTAGCTGAGTTTACTTGTTCTATCCAAGAAGCACCAGATGGAGCCGGCTGTTTATTTTCAGGAAGATGCTTTTGGCAAACTCTCAAAAGTGTTAAGAAGTCATATCTTAAAGATACGCGGCCTCCACCCCAATGCTTAGAAAGTACATCATAGGCTTTTTTAACATCAGCTTTCATAACATTCCAATCAGCATCAGTTGGGACATTTCTACCATAATATAGTCTTAATTCTTTAAAGTAGTTTTCCATGTCAGCCCAAGTTATATCAGCATCATAGAAGTTTTGAGTTTCTGAATCCATAGCTTTAATAACATTTTGGATATTTTCAATATGATTAGCAAACCCAGAAAGATTAAATTCCTTATTTATATCAGGGGAATTAATAAGTTTATCTCTATGTTCCGTAAATAATTTTCTTTGAAGTAATCCATAAACACCCCTATTATAAGCATTATCTACTAAAACAAATTCTGCCCAAGGATCTTTAGCTTTTTTTAATGCGCCGCTAAAATCATTATTTGGAATAGCATATAAAAATTCTCTTGTCATAGTAAGGCTCATGTAAGAAGACATAGCAGCATGAACATAAGATGGATCATCTGGTTCTCCAGTTTTTAAAGTAACATAATTTTCATGTTCTGCTGAATCTGCAAAATAATCAGGATATTGTTTTTTTATTTCGTTAAAGTTGCCTTTTTCTTGTTGGAAAGGGCCATCAGGATGCTTTTTTTGAATTGGCCATGACCATTTTTCACCATCCACAGTAACAATATTTTCTGTGTACCCAGATTCTAAAGGTGCTAAACCGCAAGTAAAGTTCTCTTTTATTGATAAACCAATCATAAAATTCGGATTTAATCCAAAGTATTCAGTACCTGTTCCAATTCCCATAGCTAAGTATTTAGAAGGCATCCAAATTCTTAAACCATTTACACCATTTATAGGAACGGGCATTTTTTTTGGCATAGGTATTATAAGTTGAGTACTTGATGCAGGATTATTATACATAAGTTTATTGTCAGTATTCACCTTAATTTTAGGATTATAATAATCAGATTTATTAGCAATTAAATCTTTTTCATTTAAATCTGGCTTATTTTTAGTAAAGCTAGAAGGAAGAGAAGCAAAAGTAGGATAACTAATATCTCCTCTAATTAAGTTTGATTTAAAATTTGTAGGTGCTTTTGAAGAATGTTTTTTACCTTTGACTACAAATATTCTAGTAGTATTGTAAGGTAAAAGTCTTTCGTCTTGTTTTACATTGATTATTACATTTTTACCATTCTGCTTAAAAGAATCTGCATTAGAAACAGAAGTTATTTCATTATCAGTTTCAAAAGACATTCCCCATAAAGAAAAACTACTACCTTGCCATATATAATTTTTATTAGGATTTGAAACAAACACTGCCCATTCAAAGTTATTATTATCTTCATTTAAAACAGTATATCCTACAGCAGGTTGCCCACTAACGGATTCAGGCAAAGGAACATCTATAGGAGTATCATTTTTAGTTACCTCATGAACTACAGTATTTTTAGATTTTTTAACACCAGCTGCATTTATAAGTTCAGCAGTGTATTTATAGGTTCCATTACTTTTGTTAGTGAATTTTACTTCACCATGTTGAGCATTGGGTGAATTGTTTACAAGTTTAACTTCATGAACTAATTTACCATTTTCATAAAGTTTCCATACATCACCATTAGCGCCATACCACATATCCATTGAAATTGTGTAATTGGGAGAACCATCCCAGTTGTCTTTAGAAAGTTGGAAATCAGATGGAACACTAGTTGGAGTATCTAGAACTTTTGGATTTTTTTTGGAATTGTTCAATACATAAGAACTATTATTAGATTTTAAGTGGACTTTATTAATATCTATTTCTTCTTTATTTTTTTCTAGAGCACAAACAGGTGTAGATACACCTAATAATATAGCTGCTGAAAGAGCTAAAGCGTTTGCCTTATTAATAGTTTTAAATTTTTTATTCAAAAGTGTACACCTCCTTATATGTTAATTATATAGTAAATGTTTATTATATAATTATCAATATATAAC
>OGSC01000509.1_pt1 | contig 16995 bp, 14 predicted proteins | sample 1573751 | NCBI WGS metagenome assembly OGSC01 (sample SAMN03295840, study PRJEB24534) | human gut metagenome | isolation source: fecal sample 8 from infant 5 | host: Homo sapiens | place: USA: Pittsburgh, PA | collected 2014-07
ATATACTTTATTTTGGTGGATAAATATGCTATATTAGAAAATATTAAAAAATATATAGGTGTTAATGAATTTGAAAAAATTAAAGATAAAATATATAAATTAAAGGAAATAATAAAGATAGAATGTTTTTTAGTTATATTTACCACATTTCAAACCATAACAGGTTTAAAAATATTAAATATAAATAACTATTTAATATTAGGAGTGTTATGTGGTATATTAGACATGTTACCTTACATAGGAACAGTTGTAATTTTTTTACCCTTAATATTATACCAATTCTATACAAAAAATTATGTAATATTTTTAGGTCTTATATGTCTTTATTTATTATTAATAATAACGAGACAAATATTAGAAACTAAGTTTATGAGCTCTAAGCTTCAATTACCTGCTTTAGCTATAATAATATCTATATATATAGGATTTAAAATTTTAGGGTTTTTAGGTTTACTTCTAGGACCATTATATATAATAACCCTTAAAGAATTTGTAAAAACTTAAATGAAAGTTATTAGAGGAGAGATGACATTTTGAAGAACATAACTATATTAGGAGCTACAGGTTCTATTGGAACCCAAACTTTAGATGTAATAAGAAAAGAAGAAGAAGATTTAAAATTAGTAGCTATATCCGCAAACAAAAGTTATAAAAAAGTTATAGAAATTATAAAGGAATTTAAACCGAAGTATGCGGTTTTAATGGAAGAGAATGCCTTTAAAATAGTAGAAGATTTTTGTATAGATAATAAAGTAGATACAAAAGTTTTAAAAGGTATGGAAGGGATGATATATATAAGCACCTTAGAGGAGGTAAATACAGTAGTTACCTCTGTGGTAGGAATGATAGGATTAGTTCCAACCATAAAAGCTATAGAAAGTGGAAAAGATATAGCTTTAGCTAACAAAGAAACCTTAGTAGTAGCTGGAGAACTAGTTATTAGTAAAGCTAAAGAACATAATGTAAATATATTGCCTGTAGATTCAGAACACGGAGCTATTTTTCAATGCTTAAGAGGAAATAAAAAGGAAGAAGTTAAAAATATAATAGTAACGGCTTCAGGAGGACCTTTTAGAGGTAGAAAAAAGGAAGAACTTATAGAGGTAAAACCAGAGCATGCTCTTAAACATCCTAAATGGAATATGGGAAGAAAAATATCTATAGATTCTGCCACATTAATGAATAAAGGATTAGAAGTTATAGAAGCTCATTTTTTATTTGGTGTGGATTATGAAGATATAAAAGTAGTGGTACATCCACAAAGTATAGTTCATTCTATGGTGGAATATAAAGATGGAAGTGTAATAGCACAAATGGCAACTCCAGATATGAAATTACCTATACAATATGCCTTGAATTATCCCAATAGGAAAGAAAGTCAAATAGAACCTTTAGATTTTTATAAAATATCTGATCTAACCTTTGAAAAGCCAGATATGGATACATTCTTACCATTAAAGTTAGCTTATGAAGCAGGGAAAAAAGGCGGAGTAATGCCAGCTATATTAAATGGAGCAAATGAGGTAGCTGTAGACTTATTTTTAAAGGGCAAAATAGAATTTTTACAAATAGGTGATCTATTACAAGAATGCATGAATAAATTTTATAGACCTATGGAAGCTACATTAGAGAATGTAATAAGTGTAGATAAGGAAGTTAGAGAGTATTTAGGTAAAAAATATGATATATAATAATAAAATTAATTTATAGGTACAATTTTGAGGGAGGTTAGTTAATGTATATAATAGCGGCTATTTTAGCCTTTGGCATATTAGTTTTAGTCCATGAATTTGGTCATTTTATTATGGCTAAAGCAAATGGTATAAAAGTTGAGGAATTTTCTATAGGTATGGGCCCAAAACTTATAGGAATAAAGGGGAAAGAAACAGAATATTTAATAAAACTTTTACCAATAGGTGGCTATGTAAAAATGCTAGGAGACGAAGAAAAAAGTACAGATGAAAGAGCTTTTAATAACAAATCTCCTTTAAGAAAATTAAGTGTAGTGGTGGCAGGTCCTTTTATGAATTTAGTATTAAGCGTAGTCTTATTTGCTATATTAGCGTCTCAAAGAGGATACTGGGCACCTATAGTAGAAAAAGTAGTACCAAATGGTCCAGCAGCGGTGGCAGGATTTATGCCAGGAGATAAAATAGTAAAGGTTAATGATAAAAAGATAACTACTTGGGATGATTTTGTTGCAGTTATTTATTCAGGAGATGGAACACCTTTAAATGTAAAATTCACACGAGATAATGTAGAGAACAATATTAAGTTAACTCCTATTAAAGATACTAAAGAAAATAGATATATGATAGGTATATATCCTACACTAATAGAAAATTTAAGTTTTAAAGAATCTGTAAAACAGGGATTTACACAAACAGGATCCTTAGTAAAACAAACTGTTGGATTTTTTAAAACCCTATTCCAAGGAAAGGTTTCTAAAAATGATGTAGGAGGACCATTAACTATAATTAAAGTTTCAGGAAAAGTAGCTAAAGAGGGTGTAATGAGTTTAATGGCTTTTACAGCTTATATAAGCTTACAATTGGCTATATTTAATATTATACCTTTTCCAGCTTTAGATGGAGGATATATATTCTTATTTTTATTTGAAGCTATTACAGGAAAAAGAGTAGATGAAAATAAAGTAGGGTTTGTAAATTATATAGGCTTTGCTATATTAATGGGTCTGATGGTGTTAGTAACTATAAAAGATATATTATATCCTATAAAATTTTGATAAATTTAAGGTTTAAAGGGATTAAAGTAATTTTTTAAGCAAATTTCACCTGAATCTAAAGATAGATTAATAAGAAACTTTATTTAAGCCCAAAGATTGCTTGATTTTATTCAGGTGAATTTAAAGCTAGGAGATGAAACAATGATGAGAAAGCCAACTAGAAAAGTTAAAGTAGGAAGTATATATGTAGGAGGAGATTCTCCTATATCTATACAATCTATGACCAATACAGATACTAGAGATATTAAAAGTACACTAAATCAAATAAATAAGTTAGATAAAATAGGTTGCGATATAATAAGATGCGCGGTTCCAGATATGGAAGCTAGCGAAGCTTTAAAAATAATAACTAAAGAATCAAAAATTCCAGTGGTGGCAGACATACATTTTGATTATAAATTAGCTTTAGAATCTATAAAAAATGGAGTAGATGCCTTAAGAATAAATCCAGGGAATATAGGTTCTATGGAAAGAGTTAAGATGGTAGCAGAAGCCGCAAAGGAAAAGTCTATTCCTATAAGGATAGGAGTAAACTCAGGTTCATTAAAAAAAGATATATTAGATAAATATGGTAGAGTATGCCCAGAAGCATTAGTAGAAAGTGCCCTTCAGCATGTGAGCATATTAGAAAAATGCAATTTTAATGATATAGTAATATCTATAAAGTCTTCTAATGTTATGCAAATGATAGAAAGTTATAGATTAATATCAGAAAAAGTAAATTATCCTTTGCATTTAGGAGTTACAGAAGCAGGAACTACATTTAGAGGAACTATAAAATCTAGTGTAGGTATAGGTACCCTACTGGCAGAAGGTATAGGAGATACTATAAGAGTATCTATTACAGGAGATCCGCTACAAGAAATTAAAATAGGAAAAGAAATATTAAGATCTCTAGGATACGTAAATGAAGGAATAGAATTTGTATCCTGCCCAACCTGTGGGAGAACGAATATAGACTTAATATCCATAGCCGAGGAAGTAGAAAAAAGACTTTTAAACTGTAATAAAAATATTAAAGTAGCGGTAATGGGCTGTGTAGTTAACGGACCTGGAGAAGCAAGAGAGGCAGATATAGGTATAGCAGGAGGCAAAGGAGAAGGGCTTATATTCAAAAAGGGAGAGATTATAAAAAAAGTTAAAGAAGAAGATATAATAGATGAACTTATAAAAGAAATAGAAAAGATGTAATTTGTGAATGTTTTAGTTTATTTAAATTAATTTGAATTTCAACATACATAGAAGATAGAGTATAAAGAAAGTTCTTAGTTTTAGATATTAGGGTTTTAACTCTAATTTAAAGTTAGGAAATGTTTATCTAGAGGCGTAGAATTCATTCCTTTATGGATGATAGTCATTAGATAAAAATTACTTTAAATTTTAAGTTGAAATTCATTTTTTTATTTTTATAAATGTGATAATATATTTATTATGTTTTAATGGATAACATTACTCTTAGGAGGAATAATATGGAGAATACTTCAGTTAGTGATTTGCAAAAGGAAATAAATAAAGAAGAGTTTGATATAGATAAAGAAATAAAAATAGTAAGAGTTCAGTATTTTAGAAAAAAAAATAAACTAAAAATAATACTAAAATCCATTAGTAATTTTACTAAAGAAAAGGAAGATCATATAAAAAATATATTAAAGAAGAGATTCTCTATGGTGGAGGATTTTCAAATAATTTGCTATAAGGATTTATCCCATGTTACCTTAGAGGAACTTTCAAAAAAATATTGGGTAGATATAGTTAATTTAGCTTCTTCTTCTGTACCTATTGCAAGGGATTGTCTTTTAAAATCTAAAAGAGAAGTGTTAGAAGATAGTATAAATATAACCTATAATAATGAATTTTTATGTAGGTTTCTTTCAAAAAATAAATTCGAAGGTAAATTGAAATCCTATATAAGGGATATATTTGGGATAGAATGCAATATAAAATTAGAATATGATAAATCCTTTAACGAAGAGGACTACTTTAAGACTATAGAAACTATGGAAAAGTCCATGATAAAAAATGTTTTAAGTGAAATTAAATCTAAAGAAAAGAAAGTAGTTAAAAAAGAAAATTCGCCAAAGCCTAGTGAAAATGAAGGTAAGGATAATTCTATCATACTAGGAAGAAGTATAAGAGAAGATAGTATATTCATGAAAGATCTAAATGAAAATTCTGGCATAGTTGTAGTATGTGGAGATATATTTAAAAAAGAAGTTATAGAAACAAAGACCGGGAGAAAAATAGTAACTTTCTTTATAACAGATTATACTAACTCTATGACAGTTAAACTGTTTCCAAGGCCTAAGGATGCAGATAGAATAATAGAAGAAATAAAAGAAGGGATTTATTGCAAAGTTAGAGGTGAAGTAGTAAATGACCCTTATGCAAGAGAATGTGTAATAATGGCAAAGGATATAGTAAAAACTACAAAAATAGAAAAAATGGATATAGCAGAGGAAAAAAGAGTAGAACTTCATATGCACAGTCAAATGAGTGCCATGGATGGGATGACTCCAGTATCAGAATTAGTGAAAAGAGCTGCTAAATGGGGCCATAAAGCAGTGGCTATTACAGATCATGGTGTAGTTCAGGCTTATCCAGATGCAATGTCTGCAGCTAAAAAAGGTAATATAAAAGTTATATACGGAATAGAAGCTTATCTTGTAGATGATGGAGTACCTATTGTATCTAAAGCAGGGGATAAAACCATAGAGGATACTTTTGTAGTTTTTGATTTAGAAACAACAGGTTTTTCCAGTAAAAATGATAAAATAATAGAAATAGGTGCAGTAAAGATAGAAAAGGGAAAAATAGTAGATAGGTTTAGTGAATTTGTAAATCCAGAAAGGAGCATACCAGAGAAAATAACAGAACTTACAAGCATAACAGATGATATGGTAGATGATAAAGAAGCTATAGATAAAATACTTCCAAGATTTATAGAGTTTATAGGAGACTCTGTGGTGGTTGCTCATAATGCAGCCTTTGATGTATCTTTTATAAATAAAAATTGTAAAGATTTAAAAATAGAATTTAAAAATAGTGTAATGGATACGGTAACATTAAGCAGATTTTTATTCCCTGAATTAAAGAGATATAAATTAAATGTCATAGCAAAGCATTTAGGCATATCTCTAGAGAATCATCATAGGGCTGTGGATGATGCTAAAGCCACAGCAGATATCTTATTAAAGTCTTTTGAAATGTTAAAAGAAAAAGAAATAATTACCTTACATAATTTAAATAAGGAATTTTTAGGGAATATAAATATAAAAAAAGAGCCCACCTATCATTTAATAATTTTGGCTAAAAATGCAGTAGGTCTTAAAAATTTATATAAATTAGTTTCTAAATCTAATCTGGAGTATTTCTTTAAAAGACCAAGAATGGCAAAAAGCCTTATAAATGAGTATAAAGAAGGACTTATAATAGGTTCTGCCTGTGAGGCGGGTCAAATATATAAAGAAATATTAAAGGGAAAAACAAAAGAAGAATTAAAAAATATGATAGATTTTTATGATTATTTAGAGATACAACCTTTAGGTAACAATGAATTTCTTGTAAAAAATGGTTCTGTAAAAGATGAGGAAGAACTTAAAGAAATAAATAAAAAAATATGTGAATTAGGGGAGTTTTATAATAAACCTGTGGTGGCCACCTGTGATGTGCATTTTTTAGATGAAGAACATGAAGTATTTAGAAGAATATTAATGTCAGGTCAAGGTTTTAGTGATGCAGACAATCAACCACCTCTTTATTTTAGAACCACAGAGGAAATGCTTAAAGAATTTGAGTATTTAGGAGAGGAAAAGGCAAAGGAAGTAGTAATTTATAATACAAACAAGATAGCGGACATGATAGATGAAATAAAACCAATTCCAGAGGAAACTTTTCCACCTAAGATAGAGGGTGCGGAAGAAGATATAAGAAATATGACTATAAAAAAAGCTCATGATATATATGGAGATCCACTTCCTGAAATAGTAGAAAAAAGATTAACAAAGGAATTAAATTCTATAATAAATAATGGTTATGCTGTACTTTATTTGATAGCCCATAAACTAGTAGCTAAATCCTATGAAGATGGATACTTGGTAGGTTCCAGAGGATCCGTTGGATCTTCCTTTGCAGCTACTATGTCAGATATTACAGAGGTTAATGGATTACCACCTCATTATATATGTCCTAAATGTAAATATAGTGAATTCTTTACAGATGGATCTGTAGGTTCAGGAGCGGATTTAGAGGATAAGGATTGCCCAAAGTGTGGAACTAAATTAATAAAAGATGGTCATGATATACCCTTTGAAACTTTTTTAGGTTTTGAAGGAGATAAAGAACCGGATATAGATTTAAACTTTTCAGGAGAATATCAAGGGGTAGTTCATAAATATACAGAAGTTTTATTTGGAAAGGGCCATGTTTTTAAAGCAGGAACTATTGGTACTATAGCTGAAAAAACTGCCTATGGGTTTGTAAAAAAATATTTAGATGAAAAGAATATAAAAGCCAACAATGCAGAAATAGAAAGATTATCTAAGGGATGTACAGGAGTTAAAAGAACATCAGGACAACATCCAGGAGGCATTATGGTTGTACCGGCAGATAATGAAATATTTAATTTTACACCTATACAGCATCCAGCAGATGATACAGAAAGTGACGTTATAACCACCCACTTTGATTATCATTCTATAAGTGGTAGACTTTTAAAATTAGACATATTAGGTCATGACGACCCTACAGTACTTAGAATGCTTCAGGATTTAACTCAGGTAGATCCTAAAGCTGTACCCCTAGGAGATCCAAAGGTTATAAGTTTATTCACATCTACAAAGGCTCTAGGAGTTACAGAGGAAGATATAGATTGTCCTGTAGGAACCTATGGACTCCCAGAGTTTGGAACTAAATTCGTAAGACAAATGTTATTAGATACCAAACCCAAAAGTTTTGCAGAATTGGTTAGAATATCAGGATTATCCCATGGCACAGATGTATGGCTTAATAATGCTCAGTATTTTATAAAAGAGGGGTATACTACTATAAAGGATTGTATATCTACAAGGGACGATATAATGGTATATTTACTTCAAAAGGGACTGCCACCAAAGAGTGCTTTTACAATAATGGAAAAAGTAAGAAAGGGTAAAGGTCTTACAGAGGAACAGGAGGCTCTAATGAAAGAACACGATGTACCAGATTGGTATATAGAGTCCTGTAAGAAAATAAAGTATATGTTTCCTAAAGGTCATGCCGTAGCCTATGTAATGATGGCCATGAGAATAGCTTATTTTAAAGTTTATTATCCAAAGGCTTATTATACTACTTATTTTTCTGTTAGAGCAGATGACTTTGATGCAGATTTAATAGTAAAGGGAGAAGAAAAAATAAAAGAAAAAATGAATGAATTATATGCCATGGGCAATAATATAACTCAAAAGGATAAAGGACTTTTAACTATACTTGAAATATGTTATGAAATGTACAAAAGAGGTATAAAGTTTTTAAAGGTAGATCTATATAAATCTAATGCTACTAAATTTTTAATAGAAGGAGATAGTATAAGACCACCTTTAAGTGCCCTTCAAGGTGTAGGGAAAAATGCAGCTAAAAGCATAGAAGAAGCCAGATTAGAGGGAGAATTTATATCAAAAGAAGATTTAAGATTAAGAACTAAGGTTACAAAAACTGTTATAGAAACATTGGCAAATCATGGTTGCTTAAGGGGAATGCAGGAAACTAATCAAATATCTTTATTTAGTCTTTAGTTTAAAGTTAAATTTGAGCTACAGTTATAATGAAATGGATATTTTTATTAAAGAACTTTATGTTGTCAATAGTTATTTCTTTCGTTTCATAACTTTTCCTTGAAATTCATATTCTACTATGATAAAATAAAACTAGTAAAGAGCAAGACATATGTTAAAGCACAGAGTGGGTATAAACCCGCTCTTTCTATTTGTAAAAAAACGCAGCGCAAGTTGCGTTTTTAAATTAATATAAAATAATAGCTGATTATTTGGAAAAACTAAGTGTATAAAATATATTTTAAAATAGCAAGGAGGGGTTTTTATGAGTAAACATAGTTTGATTGAAAATCTTAAAAAGCAAATAGAGCCTATCGTTAAAGGTTTAAGCTATGATCTATATCATATAGAATTTGTTAAAGAAGGAAAAGAAAATTATTTAAGAATATATATAGATAGTGAAAGTGGTGTATCTTTAGAAGGCTGCGAAAAGGTAAGTAGAGCAGTTAGTGAATTATTAGATGACATAGATCCAATTCAAGAAAGCTACTATTTAGAAGTTTCTTCACCAGGAATTGACAGAGTTTTATATACAGATAAACATTTAGAAAAATATAAAGGCTATAATATAGTATTAAATTTATATTCACCTATAGATAAAAAGAAAAAATATGAAGGTGAATTAGTAGACTTCAATGAAAATGAGATAAATATAAAGGTTGAAGAAAACATAGTAATTATACCTAGGGAAAAGATATCAAAAACTACTTTAAAAGGGGAACTGTAAGGAGGTTAATAAAAAAATGAACCAGGAATTTGTTGAAGCATTAAAGGAAATAGTAAAAGAAAAGGGTATAAGTGCAGATCTTTTGTTTACAACTATAGAGGATGCTTTAGTAACAGCATATAAGAAAAACTATGCGAAACAAGGTGGATCAACTAATAATGTAAAGGTAATAATGAACAGAGAAAGTGGAGAAATAAAAGTATATGCTCAAAAGAAAGTAGTAGAGCTAGTAGAAGAGGAAATTGAGGAAATATCCTTAGAAGATGCTAAAGAAATCGATCCAAACTATGAATTAGAGGATATAATAAATATTGAAGTAACACCTAAAAAGTTTGGAAGAATAGCAGCTCAAGCAGCAAAACAAGTAGTTATACAAAGAATAAAAGAAGAAGAAAGAAGAATTGTATACAACGAATATATAGAAAAGGAAGAAGATATATTAACAGGGACAGTTTTAAGAAAGGATAAGGGAAATATCCTTATAAACGTAGGTAAGTCAGAGGCGGTTTTAGGACCAAATGAACAAATACCTGGAGAACAATTTAGATTTAATGAAAAAATAAAATTATATGTGGTAGAAGTGAAAAATACTACAAAAGGACCACAGGTTTTAATATCAAGAACTCATCCAGGATTAGTGAAAAGGTTATTTGAACTTGAAGTGCCAGAAATATATAATGGAGTAGTAGAAATAAAAAGCATAGCAAGAGAAGCAGGATCAAGAACTAAAATAGCAGTATATTCTAATGATGAAGCTGTAGATCCAATGGGTGCTTGTGTTGGACCTAAAGGTGTAAGGGTCCAAAATATAGTAAATGAGCTTAAAAATGAAAAAATAGACATAATAAAATGGAGTAAATTTCCAGATGAGCTTATATCCAATGCTTTAAGCCCAGCTAAAGTAATTGATGTAACTATAGTGGATGAAGAAAATAAAGCTGCAAGAGTTGTAGTAGATGATAGCCAATTATCTTTAGCTATAGGTAAAGAAGGTCAAAATGTTAGACTAGCAGCTAAGTTAACAGGTTGGAAAATAGACATAAAGAGCAAATCTCAAGCAGAAAAAGAAGAAATATTAAATTTATCTGAAACTAAAGATGAAGTAATCTTAGAGAATAAAGAAGATGACAAAGAGGAAAAAATAGATTTATATGAAGAAATGGATAGCATGGTTGAAGATACAAAAGAAAATATAAAAGAAGAGATAAGTGTATCTGAGAATAATCAAGAAGTAGATTCAGAGTTAGAAAAGGCTATGGAAGAAGTTTTTAATACTGAAGATAAATTAGAAAAAGATATAAATTTATTTGAAGATGATGATGAAAAACCAAGTATAGATACAGAAAAAGCTATAGAAGAAATCTTTAAAGATGAATTTTAATAGAATAAAAAAATCAAAAATAATTATATATAATAAAGCAGGTGATTAAAGGATGAAAGTTAAAAAAGTACCTTTAAGAATGTGCACAGGATGTAGCGAAATGAAACCTAAAAAAGAACTTATACGAGTTGTTAAAAACAAAGAAGGAGAGGTTTCAATAGATTTAACTGGCAAAAAAGCAGGAAGAGGAGCTTATATTTGTAAAGATATAGAATGCTTTAATAAAGCATATAAATCTAAAAGACTAGAAAGAAATCTAGAAATTAAACTAGATGAACAAGTTTATGAAAGATTAAAAGGTGAGATAGAAGATGATACCAAATAAGTTCCTACAGTTTTTAAGCTTAACTAAAAAAGCAGGACATTTAGTAGAAGGATACAACAAATGTGAAGAGGCTGTAACAAAAAAAATAGTTTATGCCGTTATAATATCTTGTGATGCTTCAGAAAATAGTAAGAATAAATTTAAAGTAAAATGTGAAAAAAATGATATACCTTTAATAGAAGGTTATAGTGAAAAAGAGCTAGGCAATGTATTAGGAAGAGACTTTATAAAAATATTAGCTGTAAAGGATGAAGGTATGGCTAATAAGTTATTAAAATTATGGAATGATAGCCAAGAGCATTAGTTTCGGGGGTGAATAATTTGGCAAAAATAAGAGTATATGAATTAGCTAAAGAATTAAACATATCAAGTAAAGAACTTATAACATTATTAGAAGAAGAATTTAGTGTAGAAGTTAAAAACCATATGAGTGCTATAGAAGATGAGGATGCAGATCTTATAAAAGAATTATTATCAGGCAAAGAAAAATCAGAAAAAACAAAGGAAGAAGATGATGAAATAGAAACTACAGGGAAAAACCAAATAAAAGAATCAACGAATAATAAAAAATCTAATAAAAGAGAAGACAAAAATGAAAAAGTTAGCACTGAAAATGCAGAAGACATGGCTATAATAACAATGACTTCTGATACTATTACAGTAAAAGAAATATCAGATAAATTAGAAAAATCCTATGCAGAAGTTATAAAAGAACTAATGCTTATGGGTGTTATGGCCTCTGTAAATCAAGAAATAAACTTTGAAATGGCTGAGAAATTAGCAGCAAAATTTGACACAGAAATTTTAAAAGAAGATGAAGATGAGGATGAGGATTTAGAAGATATATTAAAAGATAACGAAGAAGGAGAACACTTACAAAAGAGATCACCTATTATAACTGTTATGGGTCACGTTGATCACGGAAAAACCTCTTTATTAGATGCTATAAGAAAATCAAAGGTAACTTCCACAGAGGCAGGAGGAATAACACAACATATAGGTGCTTATACTGTAGAATTAAATGGAGAAGCTATAACTTTCTTAGATACTCCAGGCCACGCAGCATTTACAGCTATGAGAGCAAGAGGTGCACAAGTTACAGATATAGTTATATTAGTAGTAGCAGCAGATGATGGAATTATGCCTCAAACTCAGGAAGCTATAAGTCACTGTAAGGCAGCTAATGTTCCATTAATAGTTGCTATAAACAAAATAGATAGACCTGGTGCTAATATAGATAAAGTAAAACAGGAATTAACAGAATATGGTTTAGTAGCAGAGGACTGGGGCGGAGATACTATATGTGTTCCAGTTTCAGCTCATACAAAAGAAGGTATAGATGACCTACTAGAAATGATACTTTTATCTTCAGAAATACTTGAATTAAAAGCAAATCCAAATAGAAAAGCAAAAGGAACAGTAGTAGAAGCTAAACTTGATAAAGGAAGAGGCCCAGTAGCTACATTACTTATTCAAAATGGTACTTTGAGAGTAGGAGATTCTATAGTAGTGGGATCTACATATGGAAGAATAAGAGCTATGTTTAATGATAAAGGCAAAAATATAAAATCAGCAGGCCCTTCTACACCAGTAGAAATACTAGGTTTATCAGAAGTTCCTGAAGCAGGAGATAAATTCTACCAAGTCAAAGATGAGAAAACTGCTAGAGGTATTGCAGATAAGAGAAAAGAAAAAATAAGAGATGAATATCTACAATCTACTCATAAGGTTTCTTTAGAAGATTTATACAATCAAATACAAGAAGGAACAGTAAAGGAATTAGGATTAATTGTAAAAGCTGATGTTCAGGGTTCTGTAGAGGCTTTAAAACAATCCTTAGAAAAGCTTTCAACAGAAGAAGTAAAGGTTAGAGTTATTCATGGTGGTGTTGGAGCTATAAACGAAACAGATGTTACATTAGCTACAGCTTCTAATGGTATTATATTAGGATTTAATGTAAGACCAGACAATAATGCTACTATAGCTTCTGAAAGAGACGGAGTAGATATTAAAACATACAGAGTTATATATGATGCTATAGAAGATATAAAATCAGCTATGTTAGGTATGCTAGAACCAGAATTCAAAGAAGTAGTTATAGGTACTGCAGAGGTTAGACAGGTTTATAAAATATCTAGTGTAGGAACTATAGCAGGAGCTTATGTTCAAACAGGTAAATTAGCTAGAAATGCAGGAGCAAGAGTAATAAGAGATGGTATAGTAATATTTGAATCAGAACTTGGATCTTTAAAGAGATTTAAAGATGATGCTAAAGAAGTTGCTCAGGGATATGAATGTGGACTTAGCATAGAAAAGTTTAATGATATAAAAGAGGGCGACATAATTGAATGCTTTATCATGGAAGAGATTAAAAAGAAAACACTATAAAGTTCTCTTCTAAAAAAAGGAGTGGTTTTCATGGCAAAATATAGAGCAGGAAGAATAAATGAAGAAGTAAAAAAAGAAGTGAGTAGTATTATTCATAATGATATAAAAGATCCAAGACTAAGTGCCATGGTGAGTGTAACAGATGTAAATGTTACAAAAGATTTGAAATATGCAAAGGTATATGTAAGTATTTTTGGAAATGAAAAAGCAAAAGAAGAATCCCTACAGGCTTTAAAAAGTTCTGTAGGTTTCATAAGAAAAGAAATTGGAAGAAGAGTTAAATTAAGAAACACACCAGAGGTTATAATAGAAGTAGATAATAGTATTGAAAGAGGTATGCATATAGATGAACTTCTTCATTCAATAAAGGAGAATGAGTCAAATGATAACTAACGATATACTAGATAAAATAAAGGAAAGTAATAGTATTGCTATTACTTTCCATACTTCTCCTGATGGAGATTCCTTGGGCAGTGCCTTAGGATTACTTCAGGGTATAAGAAGACTCAACAAGAAAGCTTATATACTTTCCAAAGAACCTATACCAGAAACTTTTAAATATCTACCTTGTAGTGAAGAAATTACAGGGGATATAAAAAAGCCTATAGAAGGTACAGAATGTGTTATAGTTCTAGATTGTGGAAATGTAGAAAGAATAAATGCAGAATTAGATTTAGAAAATAGAGAATACTCCTTAATAAATATAGATCATCACCTATCTAATGATATGTATGGTGATTTAAATTTTGTAGACACAAATGCGCCGGCAGTGGCTGAAGTTGTATATCAATTACTTAAAATATTAGGGATAAATTCAGATAAAGATATAGCAGCTTGTCTATACACATCTTTAGTTACAGATACAGGTTCTTTTAGATATCCAGGTACCACATCTGTAACCCATATGATAGCAGGAGATTTAATAAATACAGGTCTAGATTTCAGCTCAATACATAGAAAAATATTTGAAAATAAAAAATTTGAAAGATTAAAGCTTTATGGAAAAGTTCTAGAGGAAATGTATTTAGAAGATGAAAAGTTATGTGTTATGAAAGTAACGGAAAAGATGCTTGAGGAGTTAAACATAGAGGATGCAAAGGATACATCAGATATTATATCACAAGGTATGCAAATAGGATCTGTAGAAGTTGCTGTATTATTTAAAGAGGTAGAAGAAGGGGTAAAGATAAGTTTAAGATCAAAAGAATATGTGGATGTAAGAAAAATAGCTGAAAACTTTGGCGGTGGAGGACATACTCGTGCCTCAGGAGCATTTATAAAGGGAGAAGCTTTAAATATAGTAGAAAAAAAACTAATAGAAACTATAAAAGAAGAGTTGATATAAATGGATGGAGTAATAAATGTTTTAAAACCAAAGGGAATAACATCCTTTGATGTAGTTAGAGATATAAGAAAAATAGCAAAAATAAAAAAAGTTGGTCACACAGGTACATTAGATCCCTTAGCTTCTGGAGTTCTTCCAGTGTGTATAGGTAAAGCTACAAAAATAGTAGACTATATAATGGAGGGAACCAAAACCTATAGAGTAGAAATGAAACTTGGAACTACTACGGATACCTATGATAGAGAAGGTACTGTGTTAGAGGAAAAAGAAGTTAGTGTATCTCCTACAGAAGTAGAAAAGGCTATAGAAAAATATAAAGGTGATATAAAGCAAGTGCCACCTATGTATTCTGCCTTAAAAGTTAATGGACGAAAACTTTATGATTTAGCTAGAAAAGGTATAGAGGTAGAAAGAGAAGCGAGAAAAATACAAATACATGATATATGTATTTTAAGTATAGATATGCCCTATATTATATTTGATGTTAAGTGTTCAAAGGGAACTTATATAAGGAGTTTATGTTTTGATATAGGAAATGATTTAGGCTCAGGAGCGGTAATGTGGAATCTAGAAAGATTGGAAGCAAGCCCCTTTAATATAAAAGAAGCAATAAAATTAGAAGATTTAAATGAGGAAAATATAAAGCAATTTATAACACCTATAGATGAAGCTTTAAAGGATTATGAAAAATTATATTTAGATAAAAAATTTGAAAAGCTTGTACTAAATGGTGTAATATTAAAAGATAGAAGAGTTTTAGATAATATAGAAGAAAATAAACTATATAGAACTTATATAGAAGATGATAACTTTATAGGATTAGGAATGAAAAACGCATATGGATTTAAAATTCATAAATTATTAACTTAGGAGTAATAGCTTATGATAATTATGGAGGATAACTTTTCTACTAAATCAAAAGATAAAACTTATATAGCTTTAGGAAGTTTTGATGGACTTCATAAAGGTCATATGAAATTAATAAAAGAAACAAAAAAAATGGCTAAGGATAATAATGGTAAAAGCATGGTTTTAACCTTTAAAGACCATCCTTTAAATACTATAAATAAAGATTTAGCTCCTAAAATTCTATTAGATAATCCTAGTAAGGCAAAAATATTAGAAGAATATGGAGTAGATCTAGTTAATTTTATTAATTTTGATAAAGAATATATGGAACTTTGTCCAGAGGATTTTATAAAAAAGATGCTATATTACTATAATGCAGGTGGATTTGTAGTAGGATTTAATTATAGATTTGGATATAAAAATTTAGGAGATATAGAACTTCTGAATAAAATGAGCAAAAAATTTAATTTTAATCTTAAAGTAGTTTCCCCAGTTAAATATTTAAATGAAATCATAAGCAGTTCTAAAATAAGACATATATTAATAGAGGATGGCAATGTAGATAAAGCAAAAAAAATGCTAGGTAGAAACTATTTTTTAAAGGGCGATATAGTAAAAGGAAAACAATTAGGGAGAAAACTTGGATACCCTACAGTAAACCTAAATTATAATACAAAATATGTTCTTCCAAGAGGGGGAGTGTACTATACCCTAATAGAATATGAAAATAAACTTTATAAGGGTATTACTAATGTAGGTTATAATCCTACAGTACAAGATAAAAAGTTAAATATAGAAACTCATATATTAGATTTCCATAAGGATATATATGGAGAAAATATAGTTATATATTTTTCAAAGAGAATTAGAGATGAGAAAAAATTCTCTTCTTTAGAAGAGTTAAAACATCAATTAAAAAAGGATAAAAGTTTTGCTAAAAGACAAAGTATGTAAATTAATTTATAAAAATTAATTTACAATTATATATTTATTTGTTATAATACATTTCGTGAACCTTATACTAAGAATACTGAATTGCCAACGGTATCCTTGGATAAAGGTGATAATTATTTGGAGGTGCTTACAATGGATAAAGCAAAAAAACAAGAACTAATGGCTAAACACGCAAGACATGAAGGAGATACAGGTTCTCCAGAAGTGCAAATAGCATTACTTACAGAAAGAATTAACCACTTAAACAGCCACTTAAAAGAACATAAAAAAGACCATCACTCAAGAAGAGGTCTTTTAATGATGGTTGGTAAAAGAAGAGGTCTTTTAAATTACCTAATGCGTGAAGATATTGAAAGATATCGTGCTATCATAAAAGAATTAGGTTTAAGAAAGTAATAAAAGTAATAAGAGCGGCTAAAGCCCGCTCTATTATTTTAATAAATTATACTGGAAAAATTATTAAGTATAATAAC
>OGSC01000514.1_pt1 | contig 16774 bp, 17 predicted proteins | sample 1573751 | NCBI WGS metagenome assembly OGSC01 (sample SAMN03295840, study PRJEB24534) | human gut metagenome | isolation source: fecal sample 8 from infant 5 | host: Homo sapiens | place: USA: Pittsburgh, PA | collected 2014-07
AAAACCGACCTCCTTAACGTTAAGATTTTTGGTCTAACATTAAGGGGTCGGTTCATACCTATCTCCAACTATGGGCTTTTTCTTGGCCATCTTCTATTTTGGTGAAAGCTTTGGTACAGCCCAACTCATCGCTTTTGGCTGTATCTGGATAGCTCTCGTGCTATTCTCTCTATCCAATCAAATTACAACCCGTATTAGCCTAAAAAAGTAAGGTATATCCTATATATCAACTAAAAAGCTGTATCAAATGCACTCAACATTTGATACAGCTTTTTTTACATTATTACATTTACATGTATCCAAATAGTTTCTTATCCTATTAATTCGATTTATTTATATTCATACTGTTCATTTTTGAAACTATATTGTCAAGTGACTAATAGGAACCTAGGTGACCATTGGTCACCACTATACAGCTAAAAACGGTGCTAGACTACAGATGAGATAAGTAATACTCCTGTCGATTGTTTTATACGTATATACGTGTTACTATAAAAGGAGAGCCTATGAAGGACAAAGATTTACTTAAACTGCTGTTAAAAAATGGTTGGAAGGATGTACGCCAACGAGGTAGTCATCATCGTTTGAAAAAAGATGTTCAAGTCGAAGTGATTGCAGTACATGGCAAAGATGTACCTATTGGTTTATTAAATGCCATCTTAAAGAGAACAGGACTAAAATAAGGAGGACCTATGAAATTTATATACCCTGCTATAATCCATGATGATGCTGATGGTTTCTGGGCTGAGTTTCCAGACTTAGCATATACAAGTAGTACGGGCGCAACACTAACAGAGCTTGTAACTAATGCTCAAGAAGCAATGGAGCTATATATTTTAGGAGCTTTAGAAGATGGAGAAAGCTTACCTACACCTACATCTATTCGAAACTTACCTTGTACGGATACAACCTATCCTACGCTAGTACAAACAGATATTGATTTAGCTAAAAATAGTAAGTCCGTAAAGAAAACCTTAACAATTCCTGCATGGCTTAATGATAGAGCGCTAGCGAAAGGTATCAATTTCTCCCAAATTCTACAAGAAGCATTAGTAGAGAAAACAATGTAAATTTATTGCGCGTTACTGGGATTCACCATTAAACAAAGCCTTTACAACATCAATTACTTAGCAAAATTAGGACTACGGTCCATGCAATGATTGCTAGCGTTAGCAAGCCTACACAGATCATCCACATGGTGATCACGAAATAGAGCAATAGTTTCAACACATAGAGCACATCAAACCAAACGCTATGTCGGTCCTCTAGCTGCTCCATGTAGGAACTGAGACAGCGCTCTAAATAGGACGGTTTAGTATTAGGATTTAGTTTTTTCCAGTAAAATACTAGATACGGCGTCGCAAAACAGCCCACCAATACGATATAGGTAAGAAAGATCGGTGTTTCTATGTTGTACTGAGTCATAAAACCTGACCAGTCCATGACCATTAATCTGCCTACGTACAAAAAACCAAGCCAATATACGAAGCCTATTAACTTTATAATAAGGCGAATGATTTGTTTACTATCCATTATGACAATCCCATTACTATCAATAATCTAGTCTTTCCAGCTTTATAAGACTATAATCCAACTAATGTTTTAAATCGCGTATTATTGTGAAAGCGCTCAAAATGGTCTTGTTCTGCTGCCACAGCTTTTACAGATGGATCAATGTTAATCGCCTTTTCAAGCCAATCAAGGGCCTTAGTATCATCCCCTTGGTCTGCATAAATGGTAGCAATACCATAGATGGACCAAGTATTACTAGGGTCCTTTTCTAATACCTTTTCAAACCACTGTTTAGAATCGTTTAACTGACCTTGTAGCTTATATACCATGGCCATATTGTAGTAATTCGCTACATTATTAGGATCTAAATCATATGCCTTTTTAGTGTCTGCTAAACCTTTAGTTGTGTCGCCCTTCAATGCCGTAGCGAAACCTCGCACAGAATAAGCTTCGGAACTATTAGGGTTATCTTTAATAGAGGATGTGGCCTCCTCGATGGTTTTAGCATAATCGCCAGTAGATAAAGCCTGTTTAGCGGCAATCAAATGGCTATCTACCTTTATAAGCTCATTTTTTTGCGCCTCTTGTACCCTCTCTGTTGTTTTACTTGTGTTTGCTTGCTCATCTACAAGTAATGAGCATCCTACATTAAACACTATTGTCAATGCTATAAACGGTAATATTAATAAACGTTTCATATATCTATCCTATTTAATAATTCATATAAACAATCATTAGTACTAGCATAAGAGATCTCCCTAGCATATAAAAATCTTTTTTGATAATTAGACCATAGATTTTCTTGATAATTTGATTTTCCTAATGCATCTAGAATTTGTTTCCACTCTATAATACGTTCTATTGTACCTCGTTTTTCAGCAGTCCTATAAATTGCTTGGGATAGTAGGTCATAATCAATCAACTCACTATTTAATTGCGTAAGTACAAATACATCATATCTATCACGAGGGCGAGTTGAAAGCGCACCTCGACTCAGAATGGTTTCAATTTTTTCAGCCAAAATTGTCTCTAAATTATATGACCAAATATCAATTTTCTCCCCATCAACCGCTGATAAAATTTGATACTTTATCTGTCTAGGTGTAATGGCATCATCAGTGGTAATATCTATAAATACATATTCTTTTAAATGCTCGTATATAGCTGCTATTTTTAGCCGAACACCACCATATTTATCATTTTCACGAATTGATTCTGCAGACTCAACATGAAAGAGAAAACTACTTTCAGAAATACTGACAATTTCATTAATCTTACCCTTGAAACTATTAGCATTAGTAAACTTCATGTTAACACCTCTATATAGGATTGTAATTTACTAGTTACCTTAAATAATTTTCCATAATAATATAACTCATCTAGATTGTATTTATTTTCCTTAAAATACATTTGGAATGCTGATGATATAAGCTGTATATCCATTTTATAAATAGGTCGTAAGCACTCTACTAATGTGCGCTCTTTCGAATAAACAGAAATAATCTGGTTAGGCTGTCGTTCTAAACGATCAACACCTATGTCATAATAGGAGCGCAACACAATAGGTAAAATATTATTATGCTTTAGATTCTTTGTATTGGTCCCATAGGGAAAGCTAAGAGTAGGTCGAAAAGGTACCGTTAAAGATAATCCATGCAACCATAATGCCGAATCCAAGCTAAATATGCCTTTAGGAAATCTGTACTGTATCCCAAACCATTCGTCTACATAGACATTCGGTAACGAATACAGCCCACGTTCATCAGAATAGATTTCTGCATTAGCTAGCATTAAATTTAACGTATAATAAGAAAGTCCCAGCTGTTTTACTTGATTGAAATTTAAAAGACCATCATTATCCTCAAACGCATCATAAATAAGCCTTTTTTTTATGTCCAATATATCCACCTCCTTCTAAATTCTAGAATACCCAATAAAAAATAAATCTAGTAGATATAAAACTATCATACGAAGATACAAAACAAAGTGCTAACATTATAATTAAATGTTAGCACTTTGTTTTTATTTAGTCTATTAAATTTTAGTTACAACCTATTTCTTAGCCTTAGAGCAACGGTCTAGTAGGAATGCAACGCCTACGAATGGGATGCCACCGCTTTCACCAAGACCAATTTCACAGGTGGAGCTTGAGCTTACGCCTAGTGTAGCGCCGTATTCTGCGATTTCGCTAGCCAGATCTTTTGTAGCCGCTTTGTTGAGTTCTGGTGTGAAGAAGCCTTTTTGACCAGCAAAGCCGTCGCACGCAAAGGATTTGATGTTGAATACATAGTCGGTGCAGAGACGCGCCAAATCTTCAATGTATTGAGATTTGTTCAAAGATTTAATCTTACATTGTTTGTGTACGATAACGCGTTCATCGCATTTTTCAATGTCGAGATGCGGCACAACATATTTACACAAGAATTCAGAAATATCATTAATTTCTAAGTCTGGCATATGTTTGAAAGCATGATTGAAGCATGCACTATGGTCGATTACGATTGGGTATTTACCATTTTGAGATGCTTTCATCAATGCATCGTGCAAGTCTTTTACAGCCCGTTCATGAACGTCATCGTAGTTTTCAAAGCTCAAGCCGCAGCAGAGGTTTTCAATATGTTGTGGGTAAATAATATCGATATGAGCCTTGTTGCAGAGGCTTTCCACTACTTGTTGTAAGCTGCGATCATCGTCATAACCTTGGTTAGGTTTGAAGGCACGGTTCGCACAAGTACTGAAGTATACAACCTTTTCAAAGTTAGTTGGTTTAATGCGATTTCTTAATCTATAATGGTTAGCCTTAGGCGTTGTCTTAGGTAAGTACGGTGTAATACCTGTAACGCCATGTAAACCGTCGGTAATCTTAGAAATTGCCTTTTGCGTAATGATAGAACCAGCAATCCCTTCGAGGCTTACGCCGGCACGAGCCATTTGAAGCGTTGTGGAGAAGTTATCGTAAATCTTCTTAGCCAATTCTGGCGCAGGTGGATCGATGCGGCGCATGGACAATGCGATTTGAGCAGTGTCGATGCTAAGTGGGCAAAGACCTTTACACATAGAGCATGCTGCACAAGTTTCCACACCGTAGTATTCGTAACCTTTTCTGAGCTCAGATGCCAATGTGAAGTTACCTTCGTTTTCAAGACGTTTCGTTTCGCGCAACAACGCTATACGTTGACGTGGCGTCAATGTTAAATTACGGCTTGGACAATGTTTTTCACAGAAACCACATTCCATACAGATTGTGAAAGCATCATCGATAGCGCATTGTGCCTTAAGGTTTTTCTTGTACACATCTGGATCATCGGTGATGATTACATCAGGGTTCAGGATACGAGTAGGATCAAAGATGGCTTTGATGCGACGATTGATTTCGTACGCTTTTTTGCCCCATTCCATTTCAATGAATGGCGCTACCATGCGGCCTGTACCGTGTTCAGCTTTCAAAGAACCACCGAAACCAGATACGCGCTCAGACATTTCTTCTACTAAATCACCGAAGTTTTTAGTATCTTTAGGATCGCTAAAGTCAGGAGTAATGTTAAAGTGAACGTTACCAGACAGAGCATGACCGAAGATTACACCACCGTCTACGAAATCGTATTTATGGAACAATTCCGTAATCATTTCGATGCCCTTAGTGAAGTCTTCAATTTGGAAGCAAACGTCCTCTGTAATAACAGTGGTGCCTTTTCTACGTTGCCCGCCAACGATTGGCAAGATACCCTTACGGATAGCCCACCAAGAATCGTATTCCTTAGGGTCTTGAGAGTAAAGACTAGGGATAGCTGTAGGGATATCTTTCAATTGGTCTTTAATGAAAGCCAAGTTTTGATCTACCGTTTCTTTCGTGTAGCTTTCAGTTTGGAACAAGATAGCACTTGTACCTTCAGGCACTTCACGAACGAAGTCAGGTACGTTTTCAAGGCTTTGAACGGCGCGCAAGGACTGATAGTCCATCATTTCTGCGGCGATAACCTTTTCACGGCCCATATTAGCGAGCGCTACAACCGCAAGAGATGCATCGTTCAATGTTTTGAAGAACATGAGGCCACAGCCTTTATGAGGCACGTCTTCAACCGTGTTGTACACCACTTCAGATACGAAGCCCAATGTACCTTCAGAGCCGATAAATAAGTGATTGATGATGTCGATAATATCTTCAAAATCAACGAGGGAGTTCAAGCCGTAGCCTGTTGTATTTTTAATTTTATATTTGTGATGAATCAAATGCGTCAATTCTTCGTCAGCTAAGATATCTTTGCGCAATTGCAAGAGATCTTCTACCATTTGAGGTTTTTCTTTGAGGAATTGATCGATGCTCTTTTGGTCGGATGTATCAAGAATAGAGCCGTCTAATAAAACGACGCGAATAGAGCGAATTGTTTTATACGAGTTCTGCGCCGTACCACAGCACATACCAGAGGAGTTATTATTCAAAATACCGCCTACTAATGCTGTGGCAAGCGTTGCAGGATCTGGACCAATTTTACGATTGTACGGTTTCAATAAATCGTTCGCGTCGGAACCAATAACACCGCACTCACATTTTAAGGCTTTGCCATCGTCGATAACTTCCATTTTTTTGAAGCCATCATTACATACGATGAGCACGTCTTCACTGGAGCACTGACCAGATAACGAAGAACCAGCCGCACGGAATGTAAATGGTGTGCCGCATTGTTGGCACAAACGAATAAGGCGTCTTACTTCCCGTTCGTCCTCAGCTTTTACAACAACCTTTGGTAAATAGCTATAGCAGGACGCATCAACGCCATACGCATAACGACGTAAATGATCGGTATACACGCGACCTTTACAAATCTCTTTTGCCTCCTTGGCAAAACGTTCATAATCTCTAATAAGCGTACTCACTTGTATTTCCTCCTATCCTCTCATAAGGAACATGTGTTACTTTTAGTATACGCCGTTCTCATTCTCACTACTATAATTATGCATAAATTATATGTCTTCTAATAATTCTCGATATGCATCGCTTTTTTATTTCTTTACTTGAAAGTGCATCTCAATGGCATTATCATGTACTCATTTCTTCACATATCTAATCAAGAATCCTTATTTATTAAGGATTAATCGATATATTTTATAGATATATACGAAAACCTAGATAAACTATGATTTATACTGCATATAATTCTATAGGAAATAGATTGCAAAGCTCATGCATAAAACTATTATGATTTACTAATTTTAATTTTTCCGTTCTCAATTACAAAGCCCTATGACTTTTGGTTATACCCTTTTAAAAAACGTCGGAAATTCAAAAAGCCCTCTAGTGATACAACTCTTACGAGCTACCACCAGAGGGCTTTTATTAAACTATGCTTATTAAAGATATGGCTCGTCTTAATGAATTGATAACATAACCTTATCTAGGTTGATAGTATGAACCTTATTATAGATTGATACCATAAATCTTATTATAGATTGATACTATGAACCTTATCCTAGAATCCCCGATTTAAGGATGAGTCGTACAGCCAACGCAAACACGGCTACGCTCATAAGGGCAAGGATTGCTTTTGCCTTGAGGCGTTTGGCAATGCGCGCACCAGCTTGAGCCCCAAAGATGGCTCCAATACTAGTAGGAATAGCAATGCTAAAGACGATATGATTCTCTATTAAATGTGTAATAACACCAACCGTAGTAGATACGGCGAGGATAGATTGGCTAGTGGCCGTCGCCATATGCGTAGGGAAGCCCATTAAATAAATCAAGGCCGGTACGTGAATCAGCCCGCCACCAATACCAAAGATACTGGAAATAAAACCTACAACGATGCTAATGCTAATACCAACGGGCTTGCTATAGGTTAGCTGATCCAAGGTAAGGGATTCTTCCTTGCGTTCTCCTTTACGGAAGTTCTTGAACCCGATCAAGAAGGAAGCACAGAGCATAAAGCAACCAAAGGCAAACATAAAGCCTTTACCAGAGAACCAGCCCGACATTTGAGCCCCTAAGATAGCCCCTGGGAAGGTAGCAACACTAAAGACGAGAGCCGCACTGATATATACTTTTTTCTGTTTAAGATACGCTATAGATCCGGAGATAGCATTACACATAACAGAAAAGAGCGACGTCCCTACAATCATAGACGGAGACCATTCAGGGAACCAGTACATAAAAAGAGGTACAAATATAAGGCCTCCACCAGCACCAATGATAGTGCCCAGCATAGCCGCCAAAAAGCCAACTATAGTAAAGAATATATAGAATAATACAATGTTATCTAACATGGTAAGCCCTCCCTTTAATTAGACTGGAAGAATGCTTTTGCATCTTTCAATCGACCTCGTTCACACGAAACTTGTAGTTCATCACCTGGTTCAAGTTTCACATCCCCAAGAGGTACAATGTAGGTACCATTTCGGCGAATACTTACGATTAATGTACCGTCTGGCAATGCCAAGTCTTGTAGTTGTACATCTGTATAATTTGCCACTACAGGCACCTTCGTTTGGAAGAAGGTTTGTACAGCTTCTAGATTGCTTTGCCCACTCATGGCTTGCAATAAGGAATCGTAAATTGGCGGCTCTTTTAAAAGATCTGCCACAAGATAGGCCACCAATGTAACGATACCGATAGCGTAAATATTAGAAAAACTATTCGTCATTTCAAGAACGAGTAGAATCGCCAAAATCGGAGTTCGCATAGCAGCTGCTAACATACCACCCATGGCACAGATGACAAATTGAGGTACAAAATCAGGAGAAATGAGGCCTAACGTTGAAAGTACGCTTTCACAAAAGGCACCTGCTGACGCACCGATAACAAGCATGGGTAAAAAGATGCCCCCTTGAGCACCACTGCCATAACAGAAGGTAGTGAGCAACATCTTGCCTATCACGATGCCCGCCAAGAGCAACACGCCATGAGATTGAAAGGCGAGCTGACCTACGAGATCATTGCCACCACCTAAAAGAAGTTGCGAGTCATAGCCGATGACGGCCACAGTCACAAAGGTGAGGGCTAATTTCAAGAACCGAGAGCATTTAAGCCACTCAAAGAATTTCTTGAACACAAAGATCATGCGACAGAAGAGTACCCCACAGAGGCCCATGATAACGCCCATCATAAGCAGTACAGGAAAGTACTCAAGAGGAACCCCTGAGGTTACCGAAAATCCAAGAGCTGGGTCGAGACCAAAGATACTAACTGTAATATAGTTAGAAATCAATGTGGCCACAAAGGTTGGCACAACGAGGTACGGATAAAAACTTTTATGAACCTCTTCAAAGACGAACATCGCCCCCGATACAGGTGCACTAAAGGCAGCCGTTAAGCCGGCCCCTGCGCCAGCAGAAGTCAAGATACGCTGCTCACGCAGCCCTGAATTCATCCAATAGGATACAATTTTACCGGCAGAGCCCCCGATTTGTACGGCTGGCCCTTCACGACCTACGGAAAAGCCCGCAAATCCAGTCAGTACGCCACCAATCATCTTCGACACCAGCGTCCGATACGGCTTCATATCAAAGAGGCCTAGCATCTCCCCTTCGATTTGAGGAATACCAGAACCGCCAGACAACGGCGCCCAAGTCAGTAATCGATCTACGATAAAGGCAAAAACGACCATAGCTACGAGCCAACCTAAAGCCCACTCTAGAGTAATGCCCTCCATCAACTGCCAACGCAAATGCTCAGACTCTAAGATTAAATAGCGATATGTAGCTCCGCAAAAACCTGCCACAACACCAACGACAGCGCCCTTTGCGATGAGCCCCGTTAAGAGTACACGATTCATGGACATATCTGCTAAGGTAGAACTACGCTTATTAAATTTCCATAATTTCATAAGATTTCCTCCTCAGCATATATAATGATTATATACTATTCGAGTTACTATCATTATTAATCCTTGAAATTTTAGTAATAATACATCAACGGATTAATAAGCCTACCTACTATTTAACTAGTACCTTTCCGAATTGTGATCCAGTCTAACAATTATCTATTCATATCTTAAGTATACTTATGTAAATTATGATTTTCAAGGAGCTATTAAAAGTAAATCTAGACAGCTGTCCATCGCAGTAAGCGTTTCAAAAAGTAAATCTAGATATGACGCTAAGCTCCTAAAAAACAAAACTAGACATCTCTACAGCAAAAGAGATGTCTAGTCTTGTTTAGCAAGTGTTTATAGATGTTGTCTTTACATAATCGGAGGCATACAAGCGGTGTAGAATCTTATTTGGTTGTTAGTATATAGATTCGTAGATGCCAATGATTTCTTCTAAGGATGCATCACGTGGGTTACCAGGTGTACACGCATCGTTGAAAGCAGATTCAGCGAGGAATGGAATATCTTCCCGTTTTACGCCTGCTTCGCTAAGAGATTTAGGAATACCTACGTCATCAGCTAATTTTTGAATTACGTCGATAGCCGCTTGACGATAGGTTGCTTCATCCATAGCGTCTACATTAGGAACGCCCATAACGCGAGCGATTTCACGATATTTTTCGCCTGTTGCAGGAGCATTGAATTTCAATACTGCTGTTAAAAGCATGGCACAAGCCTTGCCATGAGGGATATCGTATACAGCACTCAATGGATGCGCCATGGAGTGAACGATACCGAGGCCAACGTTAGAGAAGCCCATGCCCGCAATGTATTGACCTAAGGACATAGCTTCGCGGCCTGCATAATCGCCAGCTACAGCACTGCGCAAGGAACGACCGATGATTTCAATAGCTTTCAAATGAAGCATATCAGTAAGTTCCCACGCACCTTTTGTGATATACCCTTCTACAGCATGCACGAGAGCATCCATGCCTGTTGCCGCACAAAGGCCTGTCGGCATAGACGCGGACATATCAGGATCTACGATAGCTACGATTGGGATGTCATGAGGGTCAACGCAAACGAATTTGCGATTCTTTTCAACGTCTGTAATAACGTAATTGATGGTAACCTCTGCAGCCGTACCAGATGTAGTTGTAACAGCGATGATTGGCAAGCAAGGGTTCTTAGTAGGTGCTAAACCTTCAAGGCTGCGCACATCGGCGAACTCAGGGTTCGTAATAATAGTAGCAATCGCCTTACTTGTATCGATTGGGCTACCGCCACCAACAGCAACGATAACATCGGCGCCAGCTGCTTTACAAGCATCAACACCAGCGGTTACGTTTTCGATCGTAGGATTTGGTTTAATGCCGTCATAGATTTCATAATCGATGCCTGCCGCATCAAGTAAATCTGTTACCTTAGTAGCCACTTTAAATTCAAATAAATCTGGCGTAGATGTAACGAGGGCTTTTTTGAAATGGCGATTCTTAATTTCATTCACAATCTCCTGAATCGCCCCTTGTCCAAAATAGGACGTACCGTTCAACATAATTCTGCGAGCCATATACTTCACTCCTAACAAAACAAACTATACAATAAAAAATAAACCGACAGAGAATCACTTTACTTATTAATTCTCTATCGGTTTATTAAAATCCTTGATAGCTCGTTATGTATACACTATATATTTTTATACAGAATGTAGAGTATAAATTTAGCACACCTTAGCGTGTAAACTTACTTCAATGTAGGCTATAAATATATCTCCCTTACATACCTCTACTCATTTTCATAAGCAAGATTCGTTTCACCGATTCATCGAGTCTCTCTTTAGAGATACGACCGTCTTTCACAGCTTTCATCAGACCATTGTAAGCCTCTTGCATGTGTTCGTATTCGTGGCATACGAGCAAGATATCGCTGCCGGCGAGGATGGATTGCACCGCCATATCGCCGAAGGTGTAATGTTTCGCGAGGGCACCCATGTCCATATCGTCCGTTACGACCACGCCGTTATAGCCCATATCCTTGCGCAACCAATCCGTAATGATGGCCTTAGACAAGCTAGATGGATGGTCTGGATCGATTTGTGGGTACATCGCGTGAGACACCATGATTGTATATGTATTCGGTTTAGACTGTTTAATGAGGTCTACAAACACCTTTGTGTCCTCTGAAAGCAGCGTTTCTTTGGATACAGGAACTATACTTGTATCTGCGTGCAAGTCTACGTCAGTCTTACCAATGCCTGGGAAGTGTTTATAGGAATACCACAGACCCGCTTCGTCGTAAGATTTACCAACAGCGCTAGCATAGCGAACCACTTCATCAGGGTTCGTACTATAGGAGCGGCCATAGGTTAATCCTAAGTCCGCTACAGGAGCAAAATTAATATTAAAGCCTAACTCTTTTAACTCAGTGCCTACCTCTTTCGCCAAAGCTGCAGCTTGCTCTACAGGCTCCTTACCTACCTCTTCCGCAGGGGGAACCTTGATGAGCTTATCATCCATGCGCGCTACGGCACCACCCTCTTGGTCGATGCCGAGGAACAATGGTGTTAAGCCCGCGCTTTTACCGGCCTTGTTAATATCTGTAATGAGCGTCTTAACTTGATCCTTGGATTCCATGTTACGGTCGAACAAGATAATGCCGCCCACCCGGTACTCGTTGAGCATGAATTTAGCATCATCGTTCAAGGACTTGCCGTGAATACCGATCATCATCAATTGACCAACCTTGTCCGCATCGGACATATTAGCCACTAATTTATCTACCTTTTGCTCTGGTGAAAGCTCGCTCTGTGCTACGGATTCATAGGTCACAGGCTCAGCCTTTGAAGTAAATGGATTATGTAAACCGCAACCCGTGGTGATCGCTAAGGCGCCAATCATCGTAGCTGCTACAAAACGTCGAAACATATATACCTCCAAAATCTCTAAAAAGTATTATGTATAGTATATCAAATAATCAGCCCCAACAAACTAAGATATTTAGTTTCCCCATAATACTAAATACTATGAATAGTACGATATGCTATCACATCCATCAACACAAATTCTAGTTAATACTGCAAAATAATAGGTTATAACGAAAAAAGACTATTACCCAAAACCTACGTATACCGTATTGGTTCGAAGTAATAGTCTTTATATGAGTTAATGTTTAAGTTAACGTTTGAGTTAACTGTTTCAGTTAAATAGTTAACTTAAATTTTGCCTTGCTCTTTCATTTCTGCTAAGAGCTTTACGATGCGAGGGCCACAGCCTTTACCACCGCAAGCACCTGTGCCAGCACGAGTTGCTTCTTTTACCTCAGGAAATGTATGAGCACCATTCAAAATGGCTTCTTTAATCGTTTTACGTGTAATGCTACGGCATGTACACACCTTTGTAAGCTTGTCCAGAATAGCCTCTGGCACTTGATTATCTTCAAAATTCATATGTAATTCCTCATCTATTCACTTGAATATCTATATACTGTATCGATTTAATATATCGAAAATTTACGATTTCCGTACTTAGTATATCATATTTTACGAATTATATCGATACTTTTTAATATAGTGAAGAATCTAACATAAAATTTAAAAGATAGCACTTGCCATAAAACGTTTATTATATGGTAAAAGCTACATAGTGTTACCATGTAGCTTTTACCATATTAGCCTTACGCTAAATCCCTATAAAATAATGCTCACAATGCGTTCAAAGAATTGCAAAATAGTTTGTTGTAATGGAATGAAGATCTTACTTGCAATTGGTGTATTAAGCACTAAGATAAGTACAATCAAGCTGACAAAACTTAACCGTTCCAATGTAAATTGCAAGTCTCTAGGCAACAAGCTTGTAATAATGCGACTACCATCAAGTGGTGGTATGGGCATCATGTTGAGAATGGCAAAGTTAATATTATATACAACAATCAGTGTCAGTACTAACTCTAATGAGTCATTTGTCAACAAGCCGTAGCTTCCAAGAAAACGTAGTGCTAAGTAGCCTAAAAAGGCCATCAACACATTAGACGCCGGTCCCGCAATAGATACTAAGGTATAGTCTGTGCGAGGATCGCGGAAGTTAGACGTATCAACCATTACAGGCTTAGCCCATCCAAACCCACCGATAAGGAAGGCTATAGAGCCGATTAAATCAAGGTGTGCCACGGGATTTAAAGTCAAGCGGCCCATGGAGCGCGGCGTAGAGTCGCCGAGCATATCTGCTACCTTGGCATGAGCAAATTCATGCCCTGCAGCTGCAATGATAAGCGCTGGAATAGACGCTAAAATCATTGTTAAACTAATACCAGAAAATAACATAAAACTCCTTTATTGTTTCGCTTCCCATGCGGTGTAGCCGTCTTGAATGCAACGAAGGGCATTCAAGGTACGCGGATAGCCGATGTACGGCACGCATTGGGATGCGATATTAATCAAATATTGTTTGCTGTTCCCTACGTTCAAGTTGCCTTCTACGTGAGCCTTCAGCTGAGGTTCACAGCCACCTTGAGCGGCCAAGAAGCAGAAGGTAATCATTTCGCGATGAGCTACGCTAAGGCCTTTGCGAGTATAGTAATCACCAAACATATTGGCAAGCCACTTCTTGATGTGACGTGTATCCTCAGGACCTTCTTGATAGGAATTGCGCACAGCTTCACCAAAGATTTCCACTTGTTTTTCCACGCCTTTTTCAAGACGAGATTCACCAGTGATCGTGCTTCGAGATGGATCAGTAATGGTTTCTCCACGATAGTCAAAAATCTTGTTCGTCACCTTAAAGAATGGGCGCACACGACCAATACCAAGATATGGTACCGCCTGATAAATGAGCTCCACCACTTCGTCAGGAATCAACCCAAAGTTGAGTGCTGCTGGTAGCATCAATGCATATTCATCAACAGCAGAGGCACCAACTAAGGTAGCAAGAATAGCCAAGAAGCGATCCTTTGCAGGCACATTGCGGCCTTCTTCAGTGATGACTTCATCGAATGCAAAATTATCAAACAAAACTTCAAACTCAGGATCAATATAACCTGCTGGGGCTGCAATATCAGGGAACATGCGCTCCGTATAGGCTTGAGCAAATTCAGATTTAGACATAGAAAAACCTCCATAAACAACACTGGTGAAAGCCCAAAAGGAGCTTTCACCAGCAATAGTTATGTAATTATTACGGCATGCGCCACTAAATTATAACGCTGGGAAAGAGAAGTCAGTGCCGTATACTTCTTTCCAAGCAGCCATGAACATATTGAATTCGTTGCTACCAGGTTGGAGTTGATATACTTGACCATCTGGGGAGAAACGATATACAGTATGCAAGCTTGGGTGTACAAGATATTTGAACAATGTAGCTTCACCGTATTGGTTATTATGCATGTTAATTACATTAATACCGAATACATAGTTACGGCTGCTGTCGATACCTTTGAACTCAGATGCTTTATCGAAGAAATACGTTTCTGTACCATTTGCACTGTTTGGAACCTCTGGGTAGTTAGCCAAACCATTCCAGTTTGCTGCGTTTGCAACGCCACCTACTAATAATGTACCTGCTAATACAAATGCACCTAATAAATTTTTATTCATAATGCGCTCCTTTATGCCACGAAGGCCACTCACAATTAGGTCATACTCTCACATGACCTCTGTACAATACGCTATATGTATAGTATATCACATTTTTAATAAAATATAGGATATCTTCGGTTACAGAATGAATGCATATGAGGTTCTAAAAATTAGCCTTTAAAAGTCTGTGCCGTTTTATTATTGGCGTTATCGATTGCTTGTAATAATTTATTAAGCAACTGACGCAGTTGACGCGTTTCTTCTACGTCGAAAATCGGACCTGCAGCTTCAGACAAGCGGCGCGGTATATGAACAGCTTCGTCACGTAATGCTTTACCAGTATCAGTAAGGGTTACCATAACTACCCGTTCATCTTGACGACTGCGTTTACGCTTCAAGAATGCTTTTGCTTCTAATTTCTTTAAAAGCGGTGTTAACGTACCAGAATCAAGGCGCAATACTTGGCCTAATTCTTTAACAGACAAGTCACCATATTCCCACAATGCCATCATTACGATGTATTGAGTATATGTCAAATTCAAAGGATCTAAGTGACTACGATATGCATTAACAATCTCCTTCGCCACTACATAAAGTGGGAAGCTCAATTGATTTTCTAATTTTAAGTATTCCACATCAGGAACATCTTGTTTGTGCTTATATCCTTCGAGCACGCCAATTTCTGCCATATTCTACCTCCATATGCACACAATTATCTACTAATTAATTGTACACAATTTTCCGGTAAGCAGTCAACGTTAATTCCCTACTTTGGACAGATATTTTTAAATTTGTCAATTAATTAATATTTTTTTCTTATTCGTTAATAATTGCCAATTTCTATAGAATTTATGCCCAAAAATCTTACCATAAAACTGTGAATCTAGTTATAAATTTTTTTGATACCAAAATTACGACCACCTACCCTACCCCTCTTTTTAGAACGTTTTAAGGCAGATATAATGATCTAATTTTATACCGATATTACTATACATTTAACTAAAATGTTACAAATATAATTTTATACAATTAATATTGTAAACTCTATATCTATTTTTGTCAATATACTTGATTCAATTAGATAGTTAGTAAAATATGGCCTCTTCTAGTTTTTTCCTTGTAGTATAATATACTCGCATAATTAGATGTTTACTAAAAATACGCCCTCCGTTCCCTTCTAGGTTCGTCCTTGTAGTATAATAAAAGAAACTCTATATCAAATCTCATTTGTCATAGGAGGCCCTCATGAATACCTTAGAATGTATCAAAACTCGTCATAGTACGCGTAAGTTTAAAGCTGATCAATTATCTCGAGAGCTCATTGATCAAGTGCTCGACGCTGGTCGCCGTGCTCCGTCTGGTGGCAATACACAATTAACACATTTCATGGTTATCACGAACCAAGATGTGCTAAGCGAACTAGTAACACTCGTTCAGGAAGAATACGGCAAAATGCCGATTACAGAAAACACCTTACCATACATGGTGAATATCATTAAAATGTCCGCTGAAGGCAAGTTTGTATTTAACTATGGAGCGCCTGTACTCATTATATTGGCTAGCAAACCAAGTTATGCCAACAACTTTGCTGACGTGTCATGTGCGATGCAAAACATGATGCTCGCTTGCAACGAACTAGAACTTGGTAGCTGTTGGGTTAACCAAATCCGCCATCTTCAAGATAACGAACGCATTCAAGCTAAAATGCGTGAACTAGGCCTTGGGGAAGACGAAAAAGTTTACGCTAGCTTGGCTATCGGCTATCCAGACATGCCAAACGGCCTTAACCGCCGTGAAATCGAGCCAAAAGGCTACAAAGTGACATATGTAGATTAAGGGTTATAGGACAAAAAGTGTGTGTGACTAATCCCAATAAGTTGGAAAATCTGTA
>OGSC01000523.1_pt1 | contig 16598 bp, 13 predicted proteins | sample 1573751 | NCBI WGS metagenome assembly OGSC01 (sample SAMN03295840, study PRJEB24534) | human gut metagenome | isolation source: fecal sample 8 from infant 5 | host: Homo sapiens | place: USA: Pittsburgh, PA | collected 2014-07
CATACTTAGCATCTATAAAAATACATCCCTAATTTTTATTAAAAATATTAAATTATTATATTTAAAGTCTACACAACATTTTTCAATATTTATATATTTGAAATTTATTACTCCCTCTTTTTTTGGCATCATACATAGCTTTATCTGCTTTTTTTATTAGTTCCTGTGATGTATCCCCATCTTTTGGGAAAAAACTTATACCTATGCTAGTCTTTATATTTACATATATTCCTTCTATATATATCGGTTCTCTAAAAACTTCTATTATATCCCTAGCTAAATCTTCAACTTGTTTTTCATAAGCTATATCTCTTATTAATATAGTAAACTCGTCTCCTCCAAATCTAGCTATTAAATCTTTAGAACTAATAGTATTTTTTACCCTTTTAGCTACTTGCCATAAAAGTTTATCCCCAGTACAATGGCCAAAGTTATCATTTACTTCTTTAAATTTGTCAAGATCTAAAAACATTATAGCTAATATGGTTTGTTTTTTCCTGCTTAATTTTATTTCATGCTCTAATTGTTTTAAAAAAGAGTTCCTATTAGGTAACTCTGTAAGAGAGTCAAAATAGGCCATTTGCTTCGTTTTATCATTGTATATTTTCCGTTCTGTTATATCTCTTATATATGTTGCAATCCCCAATTCCCCTTCTATATTTATTAATTTTGTTGTTTCCTCCCCATAAAAATGCGTTCCATCTTTTCTTTTATGTACTCTCTCAACAGGCTTATCTCCTATAGACATATTAAACCCTATATCTTTTATGGATGATTTAGGTATTAAGTCTATCATATTAAGCTTTTTCATTTCTTCTAAGGAATATCCAAACAAATTAAGAGCAGACTTGTTGCAATATATTATATCTCCATTTAAATTTCTAATTATTATTGAGTCCGCAGATAACTCTATAAGATATTTATATTTTTTAATTGTATTTTTCAATTCTATTTCTTTTACTTTATATTTGGTTATATCATAAAGTGTAATAAAAAAAGCCTGTTTTTTTTCTGTATACAATAATACTTTAACCCACTTTTTAGTAATATCAAAATAATCTTCAAATTCCATTTTTTCTTCTTTATATAATAAAAGTTTTTCTAAGGCTTTCATTATATTTATTCTATGACTTTCAAAAGACCTTATATCTTTAGCTTTTTTATTTTTTATATATCCTTTTGTAAAACCCGTTAAATCTTTAAAATAATCATTAGATTCCATAAAAATAAAATCCTCTAACTGACCATATGAGTCCAAACTTATTTTGCAGTAACAATAAGCTATACCCATTTTTTCTATGACAGATAACTCTATTTGTTTTATTAAATTTTTCTCTTTCATAGTTTCACCTCTTATGTTCAGTTATATTATACTATTAATATATTCCCTATAATTTCAAATAAGTATTTATAATTAAGGAATTTTGCTAAATAATTATTTTTTTACTTTAATTATATAAAATTGCTAGGAACCCAGCACCATGTACTGGGTTACTAGTTAAATTATACCATTAAGCCATTTTAACTACTATATCTTTTTTCATGGAATCCCAGATTTTCTCATCTTCCATTCCTAATCTCCATAAAGCTATCCCTTTTATACCTTTATTGAAGGCTAATTCTGCCTTTGCGTATATACTTTCAGCATTTTCGAACCAAACTTCATGATTATTACCATTTTCATCTATATAACTAAACATAGGCGTTTTTGTTTCTTCATCAAATATTATATCTTTTCCATATCTATTAGCTATTTCTACAGCTCCTGCATAAGTAACATAAGTATTTCTTCCTGTAGTTAAATTAAAATCAAATCCAAACACTGAAACTGCAGCTACTACTTTATTTCTCAGAACTCTAGTTATAGTATAATTTAATACTCTATTCATCCATCCTATTGAAACTACTGGTCCCGGTCCACTACCTGGCCATCCATGTTCGTTATATAACATAACAATAAATTCATCTACAGCACTTCCTATGATTCTATAGTCAAAAGGATCTGAAAAAGGATTAAAGGGCTCATCGCTGACTCTTGCTGGCACAGAAGCTGACAAATAATATCCTCTTTTCCTTAATTCTCTTCCCATTTCTAAATATAAAGAAGATAATCTGTCTCTATCTTCTATATAAACATCTTCTATATCTATATTTACACCATCAAAATTATACTTTTCTATTAAATTTATCAAATTGTTTATAAAGATTTGTCTATTTTCTTTAGTAGATACTAATTCTTTAACTAAATCTTTAGCCTTTGTAGTACCACCAGGTCTATACAATAGATTATGAACTACGGCTAATATTCTAACATTATTTCTATGAGCAATATTCACCAATTCTTCTACATACTCATCTGTAAACTGTCCAAAATTTTCTATTGCTGTAGCATCATTAGGATCTATCCTAAACATAAATAAACATATTTCAGATATTAAATTTCTATTAGTAACAAAAGATTCGTAAGAGCTTGGTAAAGTTTCTCCTTCTTCTAATGTATAAAATCCATCTACAGCTACTACAGGCTTCATATTACCATAAGTTTTAAAATCTACTATAGTTTTTGATACAAAACCTTCATTTCCATTAAATAATTTTATTCCATAAAAATCCTTATGCACATTTATGATCGGAAGCTTAGCACCTTTATCCATTTTGTATAATACTTGTGAGTTTATATCAGGTCTGCTTCTTATATTTCCATCCTCTACTTTCATTATAGCTTCAGTATAAATGGGTATATAAAGTATTTGTCCAATACTTAGGTTTATACTATCTAAATTATTCAATACCATCAAACTTTCTACAGTAGTATTAAATTTTTTAGCAATAGAATATAAACTATCCCCTCTTTTTACTTCATAGATAGATATAGGTATAAAAATTTGTTGTCCCACATACAACTCATCAGAAACAAGTCCATTATATTCTTTTAATTGTTCAACAGTTATACCATAGGATCTAGCAATTTTGAATAAACTATCTCCTGGTTTAACTATATAACTTATATTAGGTTGTCTCCACATATATATTCCTTTCTAATATTAATTACACTCTTATAATATTCATTATAATTTTTTTTGATTATATAATTATAATACCTTTACAAAAGAACTACATTGTTTTGTAAAACATTAATCTTTGCCCTTATTAATAAATTTTGCTGTAATGTTAAATAGCATTTTTCTCTTTCAAAAGGAGAACTCTCTACATCTTTATAAATATTACTAGATTTTATATCTAATTTTTCTATTTTGCCTAACAAAATTTTTTTATCTTTTATATAATTATTAAAATCTACAAAAAAAGCTTCTCCTTCTTTCATATTATTAAAAAATAATAAATTTATGTTTATAGCTTTACTAAAATCCTTATGTGAAATTATTCCTTGATTTTTAGTTGTAATAGAATTTTCATTTATTTTATCTAATGTTATATATTCTATATAACTTCTAATATAACCACTAATAAACAATTCAGCCTTATTAAAATTTAATTTTATTAAATTAGCCTCTTCTATAAAAATGTTATTTTTAACTTCTTTTATATCTATAAATGTATCTTCTATTTTGGTAAAAACTATTTCTGTTATTTCTGTTCCAAAACTTGCTATTACTATAGGTACTTTAGAAAACGTATTTTTTCTTATATTGTTATTTTCTTTATTTAATTCAGTATTTATTTTAGAAACCTGTTGACTCTTTTCATTCTTTAATTGAGTATTTCTATTGGCAATCTCTTCATTTTTCTCTTCTTTTAATTCAGCTTTTACTTTAGGAAACTGTTTCTCTTTCTCTAACCCATTCTGTTCCTTAAGAATCTGCTTGCTTTTCTGATTCTTTAATTCAATATTTACCTTAGGAAGCTTTTTTTGTTTGTCTTCCTTATGTTCCTTAATAATCTTATTACTATTCTCATTTTTTAGTTCAATATTTGTCTTTTGAACTTGCTTACTTTTTTCTTTATTCAATTCATTATTTATCTTAGAGAGCTGTTGATCCTTCTCATTCTTTAATTGAGTATTTCTATTAGCAATCTCTTCTTTTAACTCAGCTTTTACTTTAGGAAGCTGGTTCTCTTTTTCTTCCTTATGTTTATTCACATTCTGCTTACTCTTATCATTTCTTAGTTTAATATTTTCCTTGGAAATTTGTTTATTTTTTTCTTTTTCTAATTCAGTATTTATCTTGGAAGCCTGTTGACTTTCTTCATTCTTTGATTCATTATCTCCCTTAACAATATGTTTACTATCTTCTTTCTTTAATTCAACATTTGTCTTAGGAGTCTTTTTACTTTTTTCTTTCCTTAATTCAATATTTACATTGGAACCCTGTTTCCCTCTTTCATTCTTTGGCTCATTGTGCCTCTTTATAATCTGTTTACTGTTCTCTTTCTTTAATTCAACATTTACCTTAGGAAGCTTTTTTTGTTTTTCTTCCTTATGTTCCTTAATAATCTTATTACTATTCTCATTTTTTAGTTCAATATTTGTCTTTTGAACTTGCTTACTTTTTTCTTTATTCAATTCATTATTTATCTTAGAGAGTTGTTGATCCTTCTCATTCTTTAATTGAGTATTTCTATTGGCAATCTCTTTATTTTTCTCTTCTTTTAACTCAGCTTTTACTTTAGGAAGCTGTTTCTCTTTCTCTTTCTTTAACTCATTCTGTTCCTTAAGAATCTGCTTGCTTTTCTGATTCTTTAATTCAACATTTGTCTTAGGAGTCTTTTTACTTTTTTCTTTCTTTAATTCAATATTTACATTGGAAGCCTGTTTCCCTTTTTTATTCTTTGACTCATTGAGCCCCTTTATAATCTGTTTACTGTTCTCTTTCTTTAACTTAACGTTTCCCCTAGAAATTTGTTTATCATTGTCTTCATTGAAGCTCCATTTACTTTTTGTATTTTTAAATTTAATGCTTCCATTGGAAAGCTGTTTATCTTTTTCTTCCATAATTAATCTTTCCATTTTATTTAGATTGGATAGATTAATTAGATTATATATATTGTTTTCTTTTTCTTCTTCTTGCAGTAATTGAAATATAAGTATAAGTATAATAAAATTTTTAAAATTATTATTTTTCACACTAGAAATTCCCCTTAAATATAATTACTATAAGAATATTTATTTGATTTATACATATATTATTAATAAACCCTATCCACTCCAAATAAAAATCCACATATAAAATTAGATAATTTAGGAGAAATCCTTTCTCCTAAATTATCTTAAAGTTGTTTATTTAGCATTATTTATTAGTACTCTTATCATTAGCGACTTTTCTTATTATTTTCTACACATACTTCCTGTACCAGCGTCTGTGTCATTTACAGCTACTTGTTGTAATTGTAAAACTTTTACTCTAATGTGAACTACCATTTTCTCTAGTAATTCATCAAAAACCTTTTCTCCGTGTTCATAACAAGGTTTTCTTTGTATATCTGCTTCAAATATTCTAGCTCCTAGCAATTCGCAGAATGGTTTCTCTACAAGTGTTATTGAATCTTCTAAAAATTCTTCACAAGTTAACTTTCCTAATCTTTCTTCTTCACATTCACACTCACAATCACATCTACCACAGAATAAATCTGTTTTTTGTTGAATTCCTCTATTGCCTAATATTGGAGGAGTTATATAGGTTACTTCTGTTACGCAAGTGAATGGTATTTTTTCTGTAGTGTGTTTTATTTCACCACTTACTACATCGTGTTTTACACAGTCTGCAGTAGCAAATTCTATATTCTTTCTAACAAATCCACTTAAGAATAATTTTCCTGTTATTGGAACACCATTTTCTATAACGCCTGCTCTTGGTAACAATTCACATTGAGTTAAAAATACATCTTTTTTAATTCTTTTTATTTCAAAGAATTTTTCTTTTAACTTCATTCTAGCTTCTACATCTATTTGAACTTCTTTTTCTGCAAGAACTACTGGTATCTTAGCTACTACTGGTGTTGTTACAGCAGTTGGTGTTATATTAGTTCCTTCACATAATGGTAAAGTTTGACTTTCTATTACCCTACCACAATCCTTATGGCAGTCATGATCAGCTGATTTATATGAATTTGAATCGTAATTACCTCTCATTTCATCCATTGACATCATTTATTCCTCCCATGTTATAAAAATATTTTATTTAAAGCTTATTTTATTAATTATTATTACTTGTAATTTAATTTTTTAGCTTATACTATATATTATGATGGACAAGCATTTCTGTTACTGAAATCAACTTTTTTAATTTTATTGTTTCTATAAATATTTCTAATTTTTTACCCCTCTATATACTATTCTTTCAAATACATATTAGTGAATACTAAACTTATTATATTATGCCTTTATTAAAATATATACTTTTCACTTTTATGTTAGTTTTTAATTTTAAAGTATCTGTTAGCATTTTTTTTAATTTAGAATACATTAATATTGTAAATAATTTTATAGGAGTTAATATGATGTATCCTTATTTTTATTACTTTTATTATGATAATTACATGAGAGGGCCAGCTCCTCCTCCAATGCCACCTTTTATGACACCGCCAGGTGGTTTTTCTCCTCAAGGAGAACCTCCATCTACACCACCTCCAAACATTCCTCCAACTAAGCCTAGTAAAAGTGGGCCTAATGTTAAAGCTGTTGATCCTGGTTCTATAAGATTCTGTAGATATAAATTTACTTATATTTGGCCTTCTAGAGGAAAACCTTTCTGGATGTGGATTGTATATGTAGGGAACAAATCTATATCTGGATGGAAGTGGACTGGATATAATTGGGCTTATGCTGGAATTGACTTAAATAGAATAGATAGTTTTCAATGTTATTAATTAAAATTTAATTTTATTAATATAATTCTAATTTTTCACAAAAAAAATTTAAGCTTCTACAAGAGTTTTAACTCTTTTGAAGCTTAATTTTTTATATCACAATATTCAGCTTAACACTCTCACATTAGCAAATTTAGATTCATTGTTTTCTTTATCCTCCAATAGATTGCTATAAAAATTACATAAAAAAGAATTCCTTATAAAAAACTTACTCTACAACTCTTGATATAAAAATAATTTTAATAATTATATAGATATATCCTTTTTATATAACATCTCTATATGTGGAATATTATCCTCCAAATAAACCTCTGATACCGGTTTAAATCCAAAGCTTTTATAAAAATCCATTAAATAATGTTGTGCTGAGATTCTTATAGAGTTTTCTTTTAAATTATTCTGTATAAAATCTATGGCTTGTAAAATAGACTTTCTTGCCAAACCTTTACCACGATAATCCTTATCCACTAAAACCCTTCCTATAGATATTTCATCATAAGATAAGCCTTTTTCTAATATTCTTAAATAAGAAATAACCTTTCCTTCTTCCATATAAAACAAATGATATGCATTTTTATCTTTACCATCACAATCTTCATAAGGGCATTTCTGTTCTACAATAAAAACTTCATTTCTTATTTTTAGTATTTCATATATTTCTTCTACGCTCAATTCATTAAACTTTTTTATTTTGAAACTCATAAATTAATCTCCTTATACAAAAATTAGTTCTCTTAAGTTATATTAACATTGATTTTTTAACATATTAAAATATAATGTTTTTACTACAACTATTTTATCACCTAGAGTTCCTTTATGTCTAATATTTTGTTTTCCTATAAAATTCCTAGTCACCTTTGCTAGAAAACTATTTTTCAAACTTGCTATTTCTTTAAACTTTTAGGAAACTTTAATTAAAAAATGGCCATAAATGGGAATCTCCATTTTTATTTTTATGATTAAATTTTATCCGTAACTGCTTTTTTAATTAATAAATATTGTACTCCCATTACTAAAATGCTTAGTATACTAAATGTTAGAATTGTTATATATGGATTTGGATTTTCACTAATTCCAAAAGCATTTTCAATAAATATGCACACTTTGTTATAAATATCATAAGGAAAATTATTTACAAATATAATTAATATTATTGGAATACAAGATATTATTATTTGACCTAATTTATTTAATCTAAAATAAATCATAGTTATTAATAGACCCATCATAAATACAAATACATATAATACAAAAGTCCATACACAAGTTCCCAATAAATTTGAAACACTATGATCTAATGTCAATTCCCAAGAAGCATTTACACAATATGTTATTTGTCCATAAATCATATCAAAAATAGTAGGACACCTCATAAAAATATTGTATACTCTATTTATAATTACATCAACGAAAACCAAAACTGCTGATATTATTATACCGTACTTTATATTTCCCCAATAAAAACTCTTTCTTGAAATATTATTCCCTTGTGAAAAATAAAAAGAAGATTTAAATGAATTTAATGCCACTATAAATATAAAAATTACTGTTGCTGAATCTATACCATTTACCTGAGTATTATAATCTGTAAACATAAATTTTTGTATTAATGTTAATATTAATAACCCTATTAATATACTATAATAAGTAACTATAGATTTTATAGAAGTCTTTAATTGAATTTTACATATCTTATTACTCTTTTCCATTTATTACTCCCCCATATTTGTTAAATATATAAACAATTTTTGAAGTTCTACTGTGCTAATTTCTAATTCCAGTTTCTTTATATTATCTAAATCTTCTTTAGTTCTTTCTTGTAAAATTGTGGCTTTTTTATATGAACCTAAAGTTTCTATATCTATTGTATTTTTAGATGTTATATATTTATCTACAGCTTCATTGTTACCTGAAACTGCATAAGCTAAATTAAGCATGTCTTCAACAGAATTATTTTCTATTATTTTACCTTCTCTTAATATAACTGCTTTTTCCAAAATGTGAGAAATCTCCTCTATTATATGAGTAGATATTATAATTGTTTTTTGCCCATCATTATAAACCTTTAATAGCTCTTTATAAAAAAATTCTCTGTGATTAGCATCCAATCCTAAAATAGGTTCATCAAAAATTAAAATTTCTGCACATGAGGCTAAGGTAGCAATAATTTTACTTATTGATTTATATCCTGTTGATAAGTTTTTTACTTTTTTCTTTATATTTAAATTAAACATTCTACTTAGTTTAATAGCATATTCCATATCAAAATCTTCATAAAACTCTTTTGTCCATTTAAAAACATCTACTATTTTCATTGATTCAGGGAAAAAATTTTTTTCTTCCATAAAATAAATCTTAGATAAAGCCTTGTCATTTTCATAAATATCCTCACCATCTATTAAGATTTTTCCACTATCTAAAATAGCTCTATTAGTTATAAGATGCAAAAGAGTTGTTTTCCCTGCTCCATTCCTTCCAAGAAGTCCATATATTTTTCCCTCTTCTATATTAAACGAAATATTTGATACCACTTCTTTCCCTTGATATGATTTAGTAACATTCTTTATTAATATATTACTCATTTTTATAACCCCCTTTTATCATATCCATTATTTCATCTATAGTTATTCCTAACCTTTTAGCCTCATCTACAAGGCTCAATATATAACTTTCAAAAAAATTATTTTTTCTTTTTTCTTTTAACTTTTCCTTTGCGCCACTACAAACAAACATTCCTAACCCTCTTTTCTTATAAATTATTTCTTCACTTACTAACAAATTGAATCCTTTCCTTACTGTAGCTGGATTTATTTTGTAAGTTACTGAAATTTCTGTTGTGGAGGGAATTTGGCTTTCTTCTTCATAAATTCCTTTTAATATTCCATCCTCAATGGCATTAGCTATTTGCTGGTATATCGTAATATGCTCATTAAAATTTAAATTCATTATTATCACCTCGCTACATAACTAGTTAGTTACCTATGTAACTAACTATATAACCTTCTTTATAAAATGTCAACACCTACCTAAATAGTTATATTGCTTTAAAATAAAAAAATCCCTTTCTATTGAGGATTTTTTTAATAATTTTCTAATACATTATCAAATTCTTCTAAAACTATGATCTCATAGCCATAGGAATTTAAATCTTCTTGTATACAATTTTTTAATTTTAAATCATAATTCCTTTTTAAACAATTTATGCGTTATATTCAAATCCTTAACATGGTATGAATATTGAAAAAATAGATCCCTTTTGAAGTTTGGATTTTACTTTAATATATCCATTTTGTTTTTCTATAATTTGTCTTGATAAATATAATCCTATACCTACCCCTTCCTCATTTTCACTGCCTTGTCCCCTATAAAATCTTTTAAAAATGCTATTTATTTCTTTCTCATCTATGCCTATCCCATTATCTTTTATATCTATTCTTGCAAATATTTCATATTTTATACTATCAACTACAATAGTTCCATTATTGTTTGTATATTTCACAGCATTGTCTATAATGTTAAAAATAGCTTCTGTAGTCCAATTTTTATCGATATTTAAAACAATATCTTCTGCAACATTAAACCTAATTTCTATATTTTTATCTTTTGCTTTTTTATATACTTGCTTTATTGCAATTAAACAAACATTATTTATGCTTGCTTTATTAGGGGTTAGTTTAATTATACCACTTTCAAGCCGTGACATTTTGATCATACTTTCAAGTAAAAAGCTTAGCTTTTCAATCTGACTTTTCATATTAAAATTAAACTCATCATATTGCTCTTTAGAAATTGAAGTATCTTGTAAAATCTCATAATACAGTTTTAAATTTGACAAAGGAGTTTTTAGTTGATGTGAAATATCTGAAATTAAGGATTTTATCTCATCTCTCTCATATTTTATTCTTCTATTTTGCGCTTTCAGTATATTAGTCAATTTAATAACCTGAGATTGAAGTTTTGATAACATATCATCATTTAAAACAGAAAAAACTTCATTCTCATTCATGTCTGTAATAGATTCAATAACCTCTGAAAGTTGTATTAGAATATGTTCCATGTATTTCTTTAAAACATATATAAGTATTATAGATAACATTATCATTAGAATTGAAAATATTGTAATCAACATCATAAAATTTATATTTTTATATTTAAACCATGCATATAAATCAAACAAAATACAGCAAAACACTATCATAAAAAAATACAAAGCTATTTTAAAATTAAATTTCATTAAATCTCACCCCATGTATATCCAGTTCCAAATATAGTAATTATATACTTAGGTTTTTTAGGGTTGTCCTCTATCTTTTGTCTGAGTCTACGAATATTTACACTTAATGCATTTTCATCTACAAAATTACCATTAGCATCCCATAATTTTTCTAATATTATTTTTCGAGGCATAACCTGATTTTTATTTTTAGTGAGTAATTCTATGATCTTATATTCTGTTGTAGTTAACTTTATTATTTTTTCACCTTTTTTTAAAATCATCATGTTATAATCAATAGTTATGTCTTTATACTTAAACGTATTTTTATCTTGTATATTAGTTCTTTTTAATACTGCCTTAATTCTTTGCCTTAAAATTTCCATAGAAAATGGCTTTGCTATATAGTCATCACATCCTTTTTTAAAACCCTCTACCATATCTTGATCCGTATCATTAGCTGTTATAAAAATTATAGGCACCTCTGAAATCTTACGAATTTCTCCGCAAAGCTTTAGCCCACTTTTATGCATTAGTTTTATATCAAGTAATATTAGATCGATATTATTATTCAAAAATTCATTATATCCCTCATCATAACTATAAGAGCTAATAACATTATATTTATCTTTCATCAGTACATATTTTATACCTCTATTTAAAAGTCTGTCATCTTCTATTATTAATATATTAGTCACAAAATCACCCCTATAGTAAACAAATTAAACTTATAAAAACTTAATCTATCTCATTTTAATCATTTAATTTTTCTATTTACTAATTTTATTTATCCATATTATACCATGAAATTAAGAGAGTGTCTGAAAATATGATCTATTTTGAGGCACTCTCTTAATATTAATACTTATTCTGATTCTCTTAATCTTTCAACAATAGTTTGATTATTTACATTTACATATATAACAAAAGGAACTAATATTGATATTAAAACTAAGATTGGTGATGAAATTAAAATTGGAGTTAATATAAATTTATATTTAAAAAACCATAAACTTCTTCCAATTGTTTTGACAATTGTTAAAGATGCTATACTACCTAATATTATAGATGTGACTATTGATCCTAAAGCATAGAAAACTCCCTCTAATATTAGCATCTTATTTAGTTGTTTATTAGTCATACCTATACTTTGTAACATTGCAAATTCTCTTCTTCTTGATATTATACTTGTAAGTATAGCGTTTATAAAATTTAATATTCCAATTGCTCCAATTATTAAACTAGTAACACCACCTACTAATAAAAACATATTTTCTAATTTTTTAAACTCATTTTCATATTTTTGTTTTGATTCATAATTCATTTGTGGTTCAATAGTTTTAGTATAGTCATTTAAAAATTTTTCTGTTTTGTCTACATATTTATCATCTACATCAAACACATAAGACATTGTTAATGGTTTTTTTATTTCTTTTTTTAATTCTGATGATGGAATACATATTTCTGCCTCATCTTTACCTGAATATCTAACAGACATTTTGTATTTAAGTTCTGCTTTTGCCATAACTTCATATTGTTTAGTTACATTATTTTCTAGTTTTACAGTAACCTTATCCCCTATTTTGCATTTACTTTCTTCAGTCCTGACTCTCCCATTATCATCTGAACCTAGATTTTCAATAATATACTTACCTGTTTTAAATTTTTCTAAATCTATTTTACCTTCAACTACATTTAATTTAGATAAAGGGAAATCATCCATACCATACAATTGTAAAGGTGATTTTTTGCCATTAAAAATTATGCTACTAGGTTCTACATTATAATAAATTTTTCCTCCCCCTTTAATTCCGTCAAGTTTATTTATATTACTAATCATTTCTTCAGATATAACATCATTTTCCGTTGTAAAATGCTTATTCATACTAAAATAATTAGCATTAGCTACTATAAAATCAGCTGCTATCTCATGTTCTATAAATTTATCCATACTAAAACCTTTTACAAAAGTAACTACTGAGTTAAGAATTATTAAACTTAAGGATATTGAAATAACTACCAAAATAGTTTTCTTCTTATTTCTTAGCATATTGTATTTAGCCATATTATAAATCTTGCCACCATTTGAAGACCTTTTCTCTTTTTTAAATTTAACAGTAGCATCTACATATCTTGTTGCTTCTACTGGAGAAACCTTTGCTGCAATTTTACCAGGTTTTCTACAACTTATTAGTACTGTAATAATTGCAAATACTGCAGATCCAATAAAAATAATAGGACTAAAGGATATATAACTTGTTTTAATATTACTTGTGCTTATAATAATAGGTAAAAGCACATTTCCAATTATATAACCCAAGATAAGACCAATTGGAATTCCTATAACAGATAGCAACAGTGCTTGATTTTTTATAAGTTTTTTTATTTGTTTTGAAGAGGTACCAACTGTTTTAAGCAATCCATAAAAACGAATATCCTTGATTACAGATATCTGAAAAATATTATATATTATCAAATATCCTGTAAAAATAATTAATAAAAGTGCTCCAACACCTGCAATTATAATGGATGGATCTTTATCATTGTTTGTACTTAAATAAGCCCAATTTACTCCAAAGGCAATGGAATTAGGTGATTTATCGAAGCTAAAGCCACTATCAGTTATAACCTTTTTCATTTTTCCCTCAATATTTTTACTATTTTTAAACATAACATCTGCATTTATAGTTCCTACATAATCTCCTGGCTTATGAAGTTTATTAATTCTATCTCCAATATTTTTATCAATAAATTGCTTAGATACAAACATCATGCTGGCAGGCATAACCTCATCATGTTGCCAAAAACCTGATAAAATGAATTCTTTAGAAAATTTTTCTTTATCAATATAATATTCTACTCTAACCTTTTCTCCTATTTTATGCTGCACTCCTAGCAAGTCAAGAACAGCTGTGTCTGTTGCTATTTCATTTTCCTTTTCAGGCATCTTTCCTTTTGTTGGACTAGAAAAAAACATTTTTGCTTGGGCATCTGTAGCATATCTAATTTCAGTATAATGCTTCAACAATTCTATATTTTCCGCTGAATTTAACATAACAGAATATCCAAGTTCTTTTATGGAAGGATGTTTTTTAATTTTATCAAGTTGATCTTGTGTTATATATTTATAAGTTCCATGAGCACATCCTCCTACTTGTCTCATGGTTTGCTGTTCAATTGAATTTTTCATTCCCATGCCTATAGTAAACAAAGACGTAAATAATATAGTTGTTATAGCTATTGCAATAATTGCAAATATATTTCTGATTTTATTAGCTTTTATACTATTTTTAGTAAGCTTTTTTATAATAGCTTTATTATTATTTTGAAATTTCATAGGAGACACCCCCAACAATCTTACCATCCTCAATATGAATTGTTCTGTCAGCAAGTTGTGCAATTTCTTCATTATGAGTTATCATAACTATTGTTTGATTAAACTTTTTGCTTGTCATTTTCAAAAGTCCCATAACCTCCATACTGGTTTTGCTATCAAGGTTTCCCGTAGGTTCATCCGCCAGTATTATAGATGGCTTTGTGGCTAATGCTCTTGATATTGCAACACGTTGCTGCTGACCTCCTGAAAGATTATTAGGCATATTATTAATCTTACTACTTAAACCTAAAACTTTTATAATATTATCTATATATTCTTTATCAATTTTTCCTCCATCAAGCTCTATTGGGAGTATAATATTTTCGTATACATTTAATATGGGTACAAGATTATAATTTTGAAATACAAAACCTATATTTCTGCGTCTAAATACTGTAAGTTCATCATCACTCATTGCAAATATATTTTTATTACTTATAATTACATTTCCACCAGTTGACCTATCAAGTCCACCTAACATATGCAAAAGAGTACTTTTACCACTTCCAGATGTGCCTACAATGGCTACAAACTCACCTTCATTCGCTTCAACATTAACCCCATCTAACGCTTTTACTCTATTAGTCCCTTCTCCATAGTATTTTTTAAGATCTATAGCTTTTAATATACTCATTAAAATCATCCCCTTAACAAATTAAAATTCTAATTTTATCCCATGACTACCCGCTCTAGTACTCCCATCTTCTGAAAGTTAAGAGTAAAGAGCAGCTACATCTCTGGATAATGATTTCTAAGTTTTAGTGGGAGTAAAAGCTCCCCCTAAATCCGAGAACTCTGTTTATACTATAATGTAAATTATAAATTACACATCTTACAATTTAGTGACAAGATTAAAATAAAAAATCTGCGTACATTCCATTGTTATTGGAAATTACACAGATTTTTTATAAATTTTATTAAATTACTTTTGATTTAATATTTTTATGAATTTCTTCTTTCCTACTTGAAGTATATCTTCATTTTTTACTTTACATTCTTCATCTACTTTTTCTCCATTTACTTTTACTGCTCCTTGTTTTACTAATCTTCTAGCTTCGTTTTTACTAGGAGCAAATTCTGCTTTAACTATTAAATCTACTATATTTGTTTCATCTAAATTTGCTTCTAACGTATCTATATCTTCTGGCATATTTCCTTGTTGGAATATATTTTTGAAATTTTCTTCTGCTTTTATAGATGCTTCTTCTCCATGGTATAGTCTTACTATTTCTTTAGCTAATTCCATTTTAACATCTCTTGGATTAACATTTTCCTTTTCTAATTTTGTTTTTATTTTCGCTACTTCATCTGGATGTATGTCTGTAGCTAATTCATAGTATTTAACTATCATTTCGTCTGGTATAGACATAACTTTTCCATATATATCATTAGCATCTTCATTTATTCCTATATAGTTTCCTAAACTTTTGCTCATTTTATCTTTTCCATCTGTTCCTTCTAATAATGGCATAAGAATAGCTACTTGGCTTTCTTGATCAAAATCTTTTTGTATAGTTCTTCCCATAAGAAGGTTAAATCTTTGGTCTGTTCCCCCTAACTCTATATCTGCCTTTAGAGTAACAGAATCAAAAGCTTGTAATAATGGGTAAAAGAATTCGTGTATTCCTATACTAGAGTGACTTTCAAATCTCTTTTTGAAATCTTCTCTTTCAAGCATTCTTGCTACTGTATATTTTGAAGTTAACTCTATTGTATCTCTTAAAGATAGTTTACCTAACCATTCGCTATTAAATTTTAAGTCTGTCTTATCTTTATCTATTATTTTAAATATTTGTTCTTCATAAGTTTTGGCATTAAACATAACCTCTTCTTGTGTCAATGGCTTTCTAGTCTTAGACTTTCCTGTTGGATCTCCAATTCTTCCTGTAAAGTCTCCTATTATTATAACTGCTCTATGTCCTAAGTCTTGTAGCTGTCTTATTTTTCTTAAAACTACTGAATGACCTATATGAATGTCAGGTGCCGTAGGATCTAATCCTAATTTAACTGTTAGAGGTTTGCCTGTTTTTTGTGATTTTTCTAGTTTATTTTTTAGATCCTCTACATTTATAATTTCGTCTACACCTTTAGATATTATTTTTATTTGTTCTTCTATACTTTTCATTTTTATAGCCTCCCTAAAATTATAATATTTTTTTGTAAGGCCATATGCATATGGTA
>OGSC01000528.1_pt1 | contig 16304 bp, 18 predicted proteins | sample 1573751 | NCBI WGS metagenome assembly OGSC01 (sample SAMN03295840, study PRJEB24534) | human gut metagenome | isolation source: fecal sample 8 from infant 5 | host: Homo sapiens | place: USA: Pittsburgh, PA | collected 2014-07
GGGATATTCCTTTAGACTTCAAAAACTTTTAGATATAAGAGAAAAAAAAGAAGAGGAAAGTAAAATGAAGTTCAAGCAGGCTCAAATGGAAAAAAATCATACAGAAGAGAAACTGTTCAATTTAGAAAATAATTATAATAAATACAATAACATAAATTTAAATGATTCTATACTAGAAAAAAAAATAAGGCATAGTTATTTAAACTCTTTAAATTTTTGTATAAATGAAACGGCAAATGAATTACAACAAAAACTTAGAGTGGTAGAGGAAAGAAGAGAAGAATTAAAAACAAAACAGGTAGAAAGAAAAACCGTAGAAATTTTAAAAGAAAAGGATAAATTAGCCTTTGAAAAAGAACAAAATATGATAGAGCAAAGAAATAATGACGAATTTGCTCTTTATGCCTTTATAAGAAATACTGAAAGGAGGTGAGAAATGTGGAATTAAAAATAAGTGGATTTACCAAAACAGAAAATAATTTAGTTACTAAAAAGGCAACTAACCAAAGTGAAAAATCTTATTCCTTTAATGAAGTGTTAAACAATATATCTTCTAATAAAAATAAAAATATTAGTACAAAACAGGATATTAAGCAAGATAATAAAAACTATTTAATTAAAGATGAAAACATAAATAATAAAGATAACAGTATGATATCAAAATTAAACAAAGAAGATATACAAAAAATAAAGGATAAATTAGCAGAACAAGGTTTTTCTAAAGAGGAATTAGATTCTATAAAATCTTTAAAGGATTTAAAGAATTTAGTAGAAAAGATTAAAGATGCTGGAGATTTAGATAGCTTTGTAGCTTTAGTTAACTCTATATTACAATGTTTATATTCTGGACAGAATGTAAAATTAGGTAAAGAATTAGAACAAAATTTAGATAAATTAAAAGTTTTACTGAATAATTTATCTGAAGGTAATGGTAACAAAGAACAATTACTAATGGAGATAAAAGATATTTTGGGTGAAGAATTTAATAAGCTAAATCTTACAGATAAAAATTCATTAGATAAAGACTTATTAGAAACTTTTTCAAATAAACTTCAGACACAAATTGAAAAAGAACCTAATGCAGAAAAAGTAAGCCTTTTAAAAAATATTAAAAGTGAAATGGAAAATATTTTGAAGGAAGAATCTAATAATAATAAATTATCTGTAGAGCCTAAAATAAATGTGGATGAACCATTAGTATTAGAGGAAGAAATTGATTCTTCTAATTTAAAAGAAAATACTTCTAAAGAAGATAAACTTTTAAAGGGACTTTTAGAGGATAAAGAACAGTCAGCAGGAGAAAAAATAAATAAAGCTGTTAATTTTATGTCTCATCTTAAAAATTCTACGGACATAAATGAATTATCTTCAAAGGAAGCTTTAGGCAATTTAGTAATCAATAGGAATACTATGAATGCTGACATAATCAAATCTATAAAATATATGGAATTAAATAATGTAAAAGATTTAACAGTAAAAATAATGCCAAAAGAACTAGGAGAAGTGTTTATAAAACTAACTATGGAAGGTGGCATTATGAAAGCTAATATAGGAGCAACTACAAAGGAAGCCTATAATTTATTAAATGCCAATATGCAATTAATAGAAGACAAGCTTCAGAATTCTGGTATAAAAGTTCAAGAACTTTCACTAAACATATACAACGAAGATACAACATTTTTTAAACAGGGCAATGAAAAAGGGAAAAATAGTAATCCATCAAAATCAGGAAATAAAGAGAATTTATCATCCATGGATGAAATACCAGAAGAAGAAGATATAAGCACTATAGATAGAAATGTAAATATCTTAGCTTAATATTAAAAAATGGAATGGAGGTGTAATATATGCCAACAACAATTAATTCAAATTATTCACCTTATACCGGTAAAACTAATGATGAGAATAAAAAAGAAACGGATAAAAAAGAAGAGGAAAAAGGCATAATAGAGAGAACACAAGAAAATACTGGTATTAAGACTGATAGAGGTACTAGAATTGTTAAAAAAGGACAAGATCTTGATAAAAATGCTTTTTTTAAGATATTAGCTGCAGAACTTGCCAATCAAGATCCTACTAACGCAAAGGATGGTACAGAATATGTATCTCAATTGGCACAATTTTCATCTTTAGAGCAAATGGCTAATTTAAATAGCATGATGAAATTAACAGGAGCTTCTAATTTCATAGGCAAAGTGGTTTTACTTAGAAGGTTTGATGAACAGGGCAATCAATATGCAGGAATAGTAAGAAATGTAATAAAAAATGGTGATGAAATCAAATTAAGCATAGAGTATGCTCCAGGAAAAGTTGGAGAATTTGCTATGGAAGACGTATTAAACATTACAGATGATATAAATGAAAATTCTAAATACAATAATGATTTATTAAATGCTGTAAGTTTAATAGGAAAAAATGTACTAATGGATGATGGAAAAGAAAAAATAACTGGAGTAGTAAAAGGTGTAGTTAGAAATGGTTTAGGAGTAAGCATTAAAGTTACTATAACAAAAGATGGAAAAGAACAAGATATATATGTACCATTTGAATATGTAACAAATGTTCAAGAAGATGGTGACTTTGGTGATATTGAAAAGCCGGATGAAAAACCAGATGAAAAACCAGTAGACCCATCTGATCCTTCTGAGGGAGATGGAAATAAAAATGAGGTAGAAGAAAAAAAATAAGGGTGTGAAAGAATATGTCATTTAAAATTATAAATGGTAAATTACATTTAATAGAAGATTATAATTACGCATCCTTAAAAAATAAAAATATTAAAACTGAACATAAAGTAGGAAGCTTTGAAGAGGTATTAAATAAAAAGTTAGATAATACTGATAAAGCTAACAAAAAAAATAGGGAAGAAAGTTTTATAATATCAAAGCATGCCTTTGATAGGCTAAAATCTAGAAATATAAACCTATCAGAAGAAGATATGATGGGTATAAACAAAGCTATAAATATAGCTGATAAGAAGGGAAGCAGGGAGTGCTTAATATTATGCAAGGATGCAGCTTTAATAACCTCTATAAAAAATAGAACTATAATAACGGCTATGACAAAGGAAGAAAGTAAGGATAATGTTTTTACAAATATAGATAGTGCGGTAATAATATAAGCTGGACCTTTTTAGGAAGCTTTACTTTGTGGAATGAGGGAGACAAAGTTATTACCCCTTAAAAAATTGGAGGAATTTTATATGTTAAGATCAATGTATTCAGGTATAAGTGGGCTTAAAGCACAACAAACGAGATTAGATATAGTAGGTAATAATATAGCCAATGCTAACACTACAGCCTTTAAATCTCAAAGTATTAGATTTCAAGATATGCTAAGCCAAAATATGTCTAGTGCCACAGGACCAAGTGCCAATTTAGGAGGTACAAACCCAAGGCAAGTAGGATTAGGTGTACAAGTAGCTGGTATATTCACTAAATTTACTACAGGAAACATGCAAACTACAGGAAGAAATTTAGATATGGCTATAGATGGACCAGGATTTTTTATAGTAGGAAAAGGAAAATTCTCAGATACAACTACCATAAGTACCAGTGGTGATGATGAAGGAGCTATCAATGGAGGGACTATGGAAGTATCTTTTACAAAGGACGGTTCTTTTAATTTAGATGAAGATGGAAGTCTTATAACTTCAGATGGTCTTAGAATAATGGGGTATGCTATAGATAGTGCAGCTATTACTAAAGATGCAACAACAGGTAAAATCAAAGTAGGTTTTAAAAATGCAGATGAAGATCCAAAAGCGGATGCTACTAAATTAGTTCCTTTAGCTATACCAGACGAGATAGAAAAAGGTTCTGAAAAGGTTAGAGTTCAATCCTTTACAATTGATAAGGATGGTCTTATAGTAGCTTCATTAGTAGATGGTACATCAGCAGCTCTAGGTCAAATAGCAATGGCTTCTTTTAAGAATGAGGGTGGATTGGAAAAGATGGGTAAGAATTTATACAGAAATTCTGCAAATTCTGGAGAAGCTATAATTAGAAGTGGACGTGGAACTGATGCGGATAAGGATAACAGTAAAGGCTATGGAGATATGCTTAATGGTATGATTGAAATGTCTAATGTAGACTTAGCAGAAGAATTTACAGAAATGATAGTGGCTAACAGAGCCTTCCAAGCTTGCGGTAAGATGATAACCACAGGGGATGAAATACTTCAAGAACTAGTTAACTTAAAGAGATAATAGTTTAATAGATAAAGGTTAACTTAACAGAAATAAAAAATAATGTAATAGTTAATAGGTAAAACTATTAACTATTACATTAAACATAAAAAACAAGAATTTTTAAAACTTTAACTAACAAAGGGGTGTTTGTAATGATTCAGCTTACAGGTATGAACCGAGAAAGTTTTACTTTAAATGCAGAACACATTGAAAAAATTGAACAGGTACCAGAAAGTTTGATTACTTTAGTAAATGGGAAAAAGTATATAGTTATAGAAACACCAGATGAAATAATAAAAAAAGTTAAAAAGTACAAAAGTGACATAATCACTTTAGGCATACAGGGGGAGTTTAGGAAATGAAGAAGAGAGATATATTAACACCTATAGGACTTGTTCTTTGTTTTGGATTAGTTATATGGGGAATGTCTACAGGTGGATCTAATCTTAAAGTGTTTTGGGATTTAGCGTCCGTATTTATAACCATAGGTGGATCTCTAACAGCTATGTTAATTACCTATCCTATAGATGAATTTAAGAGACTTTTTGTAGTTATAGTACAGACATTTAAAGATAATGGAATGTCTAATATAGATGTTATTCAAAACTTTGTAGATTTATCTAGAAAGGCTAGAAGAGAAGGTCTTCTTTCACTAGAAGATGCTATAAATAATTTAACTGATGATTATATGAAAAAGGGCTTAAGAATGGTAGTAGATGGTATAGAACCAGAAACTATAAGGGAAATTATGGAGCTTGAAATAGATGAAATGGAAAAAAGACATAAATCAGGAGCAGACATGCTTAAAACCTGGGGAGGATATTCACCAGCCTTTGGTATGATAGGTACACTAATAGGGCTTATACAAATGCTTGCGAATCTTACAGACTCTAGTACTATAGCTTCAGGTATGGGAAAAGCTCTTATAACTACATTCTATGGTTCTGTAATGGCAAATATGGTATTTAATCCTATGGGAGCAAATTTAATGTTTAAAAGTGGAGTAGAAGCTACCACAAGGGAAATGGTATTAGAAGGAGTTTTAGCAATTCAATCAGGAGTTAACCCAAGAATAATGGAAGAAAAGCTAGTTAGTTATCTTTCACCAACAGAAAGACAAGCTTATAGTAAAGTACAAGTATCTGGGGAAGGAGTAGCTCAAAATGGCTAGGAGAAATAAAAAAGGTGGTGGAGGAGACGAAATAAGAGGTGATGAATGGCTTGCAACCTTTTCCGACACCATAACCTTATTGTTAACTTTCTTTATATTACTTTATTCTTTTTCCAGTGTAGACGCTCAAAAGTTTCAACAAGTGGCCTCTGCTATGCAGGTAGCCATGACAGGTCAATCTGGAAATACCATTGTAGATTATAATTTAAAAAATGGAGATGTACCTTTAGTAGGAGAAACAACTAAACTTGGAAGAGAAACAGGTTCTGATGCAAAATCTGATTCAAAGGAAGTATATAATGAAGTAAATAAATTTGTAGATAAAAATAATCTTAAATCTTCTGTGGAAGTAAAAGAAGATGGTAGGGGAGTTATAATACAACTTAGAGACAATGTACTTTTTGAAATAGGTAGAGCTGATATTAAGCCACAAAGTAAACAAATAATGGATAAAATAAATGGTTTAATAGCAACACTACCAAATGAAGTAATCGTAGAGGGACATACAGACAATGTACCTATTAAAAATGAAGTATATGGCTCAAATTGGGAGTTGTCTACAGCTAGAGCAGTTAATGTTTTAAGATATTTTGTTGAAACTAAAAAACAAAATCCAGTAAGATTTACCGCAGCAGGATATGGAGAATATAGACCAATAGCTCAAAATAATTCTGATGTAAATAAGGCAAAGAATAGAAGGGTAAATATAGTTATAGTTTCAAAAGAAAAGGAGAGTAGCAAAAAATGAGCGAAAAAAATGTAGAAAAAAAAGATAGCAGTTTTAAAAAAATAATAATAATAGTTGTTGTTTTAGTTATAATAGGCGCAGGAGCTTTTGGAGGATACATGCTTTTTGCAAAGAATAAGAAAAGTGCTAATAGTACTAATCAAATGCCTGTAAACAATACTAATGTTATAAATTCTCAGCAAACTAATAATGGAATGTATCCACAACAGGTAGTAGTTTCATCTAAAACTTACTCTTTAGATGAATTTTTAGTTAATTTAGCAGATGAAGATGGAAAAAGATTTGTAAAAGCAAAGATTTTTATAGGTTATGAAGAAAAAAAATTAGCTAAAGAATTAGAAACAAAGAAACCTATATTAAGGGATGCGGTTATAGGCGTTTTAAGGTCTAAGAAAGCTGCAGATATAAATCCTAAAAATATTGATAAAATAAAAGTAGAAATTATAAATAAGATTAGTCCTATGCTCGAAAAAGGGAGAATTAACAGTATCTATTTTGATGATTTAATAGTACAATAGAAAATGTAAAAATAATATAAATTTTAAAAGCTTTTAATAAAAGTAATTTTAAGTGTTGAAGGGACATAGTTATGGATATGGAATTTATTGGAATAATTTTTAAAACTATTTTTGCCTTGGCTTTAGTGCTTTTACTTTTGTATTTATCATTAAAGCTGGGAGGAGAAAAGCTTCAAAAATTTCAAAATGGAAAATATATAAAAGTTTTAGAAAGGGTTCCACTATCAAAAGAAAATTTTGTATGTGTAGTTAAAATAGGTGAAAAAGCCTATATTATGACTTCAACTCCTCATAGTATAGAAAAAATAACAGAATTATCTAAAGATGACACAGATAAAATAGAGAATTTAAAAATTCAATCTATACCACAGTATAATGGTTTAAAAGAATTCTTAGAAAAAAAAGAGTTAAATAAAATCTATGATAAACTTAAGTTAAATAAGCTAAAAAAGGAAGATAAATATGAAGAAAAGAAATAATAGAATAATGTTTATGGTTTTACTAGCTTTAGGTATAGTGTTTTTTTATTCCGTGAAAGCCTATGCAGCCCCACAAAATACCCTGCCTATACCCAAAATAAATATTTCTGTAGATAATGCTAATAATCCAACGGAGTATGTAGATAATATAAAGTTATTAATAATGTTAACTGTATTAACATTATTGCCATCTTTTATAGTAATGATGACAAGCTTTGTAAGAACAATTGTGGTATTTGGATTTTTAAGAAATGCTATGGGAACACAACAATCTCCACCTAATCAGGTAATGATTGGTCTTGCACTTTTTTTAACTTTATTTATAATGCGGCCCGTATATACTGAAATAAATACTAAGGCTATACAGCCTTATATGAAAAATAAAATTACTCAAGAGCAGGCAGTGGAAATAGGAGCCAAGCCCCTTAGACAATTTATGTTGAAGCAAACAAGACAAAAGGACTTAAAATTATTTGTAGATTTAGGCAAGCCAAATTTTAAGGTAACTAAAGATAATGCGCCTTTGGATATAGTAGTACCTGCATTTATAATAAGCGAACTTAAGACAGCTTTTCAAATAGGATTTTTATTATTTATTCCATTTTTAATTATAGATTTGGTAGTAGCGAGTGTGCTTATGTCTATGGGTATGTTTATGCTACCACCGGTTATGATATCTCTACCTTTTAAACTTTTGTTGTTTGTAATGGTAGATGGATGGTACCTTCTGGTGAAATCTTTAGTAATGAGTTTTGGTTAGGGGTGACTTAAATGAGCGAGAATATGGTTATGGGTATTATAAAAGATGCTATTCAAACAGGTCTTTTAGTATCTGCTCCTATTTTGACAATATCTATATTAGTAGGTCTTATAATAAGTATATTTCAAGCTACAACACAGATTCAGGAACAAACATTAACTTTTGTTCCAAAGCTTATAGCTGTAGCTTTAGTAGGTCTTTTAACTGGTAGCTGGATGTTACATCAATTATTAGCTTTTACAGAAAGAATTTTTGCAATGATAACTCAGATTATAAAGTGAGGAAAGTAGAAAATATGCTAGGAGAGGATTTCTTTGATAAGTGCAGCCTATGCTACAGCCATAATTTTAATTTCTTTTAGGCTTTTTATTTTTTTTAGTATGGTACCTATATTTTTCCCAAAGGGTACTCCTGTAATAGGAAAGGTTTCTTTAGCTTTGATTATAGCTTATATGTTAGTTGGTTCTATAGATATTAGTAGCATAAATACTATAAATAATTCCACTGCATTAATATTTAATATTGTAAATGAGATTTTAGCAGGAGCCATTTTAGGATATATAACTAATGCTGCTTTTGTCTGTGCAAGATATGCTGGCAACATGATGGATCTTCAGGTAGGATTCTCTATGATGACTATGTTTGATCCTAGCACTAATAGTAATGTAACCTTTTTAGAGAGAATATTATATTGGTTTAGTACCATTGTATTTTTTTTAATAGATGGTCATCATATGCTTATACGGGCTTTAGTAGAAAGCTTCAATGTTATAAAATTAGGAGCATTTTTCCTAAATCAAGAGGGTATAAAACACGTCATAAATGTTTTTATACAATATTTTTACATAAGTATTAAAATAGCAGTACCTATTGTATTTATTATACTTATAACGGACTTAACTCTAGGGTTAGTAGCTAGAACAGTGCCTCAATTAAATATAATGATTTTAGGACTTCCCATTAAAATACTAGTGGGACTTACTGCTTTTGTATTTGCATTACCTTTGTTTTTGAAAGTTTTAAACTCTGCTTTTGGGATGCTACCAGATGCTATAAGAGGTTTTTATAAAACTATACCTGTTTTAATTATTTTTGCATCAGAAGAAAAGACAGAGGAAGCAACCCCTCGTAAAAAAATGGATGCAAGAAAAAAAGGGCAAGTAGCTAAAAGTAAAGAATTAGCCCTTGCATTTACATTATTAGCTTGTACTCTAGTGCTAGTAGCACTGGGAGAATATGGAGCTAATGAACTTAAAGAAACTATGGCAGGATTTTTAAATAATTATCTTAACATGGAATTAAACTACAATAATTTGAATTCTTTAGCTATATTAACGGTTTTACGGGTAGGTAAAATAGTTTTACCTGTAGCTTTACCAATTATGTGTTTTGGTATAGCTGCTAATTATTTGCAAACAGGATTTTTATTTACTAAAGAACCCTTAAAACCAGATTTTAAAAAATTAAACCCTATAAATGGTTTTAAAAGAATGTTTTCACTAAGAACTGTAATGGAACTTTTAAAAGATTTGACTATAATAACTGTTGTTGGGATTGTGGGCTATAAATTTTTAAAGGATAATTATTTAAAAATATTAAATTTAGGAACCTTAAGACCTTGGTATATGATAACAGGACTTTTATCCCTTGCTATATCTATATTTTTTAAGATAACTTTGATTATGCTTTTTATATCTGTAGCAGATTATGTGTATCAAAAATACCAATATAATAAGGACTTAAAAATGACAAAGCAAGAGGTTAAAGAAGAATACAAACAAGATGAAGGAGATCCTCAAATTAAATCAAAAATAAAACAAAAACAAAGAGAAATGGCTATGCAAAGAATGATGCAGGAAGTTCCTAAAGCTACAGTAGTAGTTACAAATCCTACCCACATAGCTGTAGGACTAAGGTATGAAAAAGGAGATTCTGCACCTAAAGTTGTAGCTAAAGGAGCAGATTACGTAGCTATAAAAATAAAAGATATAGCTAAAAATAATGAAGTACCTGTAATAGAAAATAAGCCTTTAGCAAGGCTAATATATGAAAAGGTAGAAATTGATTCAGAAGTACCACAGGATATGTATGAAGCAGTAGCGGAAATATTAGCTATAGTTTATACTTTAAAAAAGAAAAAATAAACTAGGTATACAAAATGAGGTGATTTAGTGGAAAGTACTAATAATAGATTTAAAATAAAAAATAATATAGATATTATTGCAGCTTTTGGAGTTGTAGGGATTGTATTAATGATAATAATACCTCTTCCTTCTGGACTTTTAGATGTACTTTTAGCTCTTAATATAACTCTTTCTGTGGTTATAATTTTGATTACTATGTTTACCACAGAAGTTCTTCAGTTTTCATCTTTTCCCACATTACTATTAATAACTACTCTTTTTAGATTAGGACTCAATATTTCCTCTACTAGACTTATACTAAGGGATGCCTATGCAGGAAAAATAATAGAAACCTTTGGAAGTCTTGTTACAGGAGGAAATTATGTTATAGGTATAATAATATTTCTTATTATAGTTATAATACAATTTGTAGTTATAACTAGTGGTGCGTCAAGAGTATCAGAGGTTTCTGCTAGATTTACTTTAGATGCTATGCCAGGAAAACAAATGAGTATAGATGCAGATTTAAATGCAGGCCTTATAGATGAACAAGGAGCAAAAGAAAAAAGGCAAAATCTTCAAAAAGAAGCGGATTTTTATGGATCTATGGATGGTGCTTCTAAGTTTGTAAAGGGAGATGCGGTAGCAGGACTTATAATAACTTTTATAAATATAATTGCAGGTATAATAATAGGAGTTGTTATGCTGAAAATGGATATAGGTACAGCAGCTCAAACTTATATAAGACTTACTATAGGGGATGGACTTGTAGGACAAATACCGGCTCTTTTAATATCTACAGCATCCGGTATATTAGTTACTAGATCTGGAAGTGACGAAAATTTGGGAACGGTTCTTAGTAAACAATTAACAGGGTTCCCAAAGGTTTTAGCTATAGCATCTGTAGTACTTTTATTTTTAGCTATGATTCCAGGGCTTCCTCATTTGGCTTTTTTAATATTAGCTATAGCTAATGCAGTGGCTGCTTATCTTTTATTCAAAGAAGCAAAAGAACAGGTTATTATACAGGAAGAAGCTCAGCAAATGGAGATTACAGAAATAGAAAGTAAAGAACCAGAAAACGTTATGAATCTAGTATCTGTAGAACCTATGGAAGTAGAAATAGGATATGGACTTATACCTTTAGCAGATGAATCCGCAGGAGGAGATCTTCTTCAGAGAATAACTTCTGTAAGAAGACAATGTGCTATTGAGATGGGGGTAGTAGTCCAACCCATAAGGATAAGAGATAACTTGCAGCTTAAAACTAATGAATATATAATAAAAATTAGAGGAACAACCATAACAAAGGGAGAACTTATGCCTAATATGCTTCTTTGTATGGATCCTACAGGAGAAGTAGAAATACCAGGAATAAAGGGAATAGAACCAGCCTTTGGACTTCCAGCCGTATGGATTAATAAAGACCAAAGAGAAGAGGCAGAACTTAAAGGCTTAACGGTGGTAGATCCTACTACAGTTATGGTTACTCATTTAACTGAAATAATAAAGAATCATTCCTATGAACTTTTAGGAAGACAGGAAGTAAAATTAATATTAGATTCTATGAAGGAAAAATACAGTGCGGTTACAGAGGAACTTATACCAGATCTTATGACTATAGGAGAAATTCAAAAGGTTCTTCAAAATCTATTAAAAGAAAGAGTATCCATAAAGGATATGGTTACTATATTAGAATCTTTGGCGGATAATTCTAGAAATACAAAAGATATAGAGGTTCTAACAGAGTATGTGAGATTTTCTTTAGCTAGAAGTATATGCAACCCACTAATAGATGAAAATGGAGCTTTAACCGTAATAACTTTAGATCCAAGTATTGAGCAAACTATAAACAATAATATACAAAAATCTATGCAGGGTTCTTTTCCTGCTTTAGATCCAGATACTACTAGCAGTATACTAAATGGATTAAAGCAAAAATTAGACGAAGTATATTTTTATAATAATCAAGCAGTAGTTTTGGTGTCACCAAATATAAGACCAGCTTTTAGAAGGCTTATAGAGATGGTATTTCCAGCAGTGAACGTACTTTCTTTAAATGAAGTACCTAACGATGTGGAAATAAGAACTGAAGGAGTGGTTACACTATAATGAAAATAAAAAAATATGTAGTTAATGATATGAATGAAGCTATGACTAGAATTCGTTATGAACTTGGAACAGATGCTATAATAATAAGTCAAAGAAAAGTAAGAAAGGGAGGCTTTTTAGGCCTCTTTTCTAAAAAATCCTTAGAAGTTACTGCAGCTATAGATAATTATTCAAAGGAAAAAAAACACAATTCTAATACTGAAGATAAAATTAATAAGGAAAATAATATAGAAGTTATCAAAAAGATGATAGAAGAAAGAAATAATAATACTAAATATGACAACAATATAGATCATGATACCAATATATTAGATAGCTATAAGGAAATTTTGGAATCTAAAAGTAAAAGCTTTGAAAATAAGCGTTCTAAAGGGAAAGAGTTCACAGAAACAAAAGATTTAATGGATGAAATAAGAGATTTAAAGAAAATAGTTAAAGATATAGGAAAAAATGAAAAATCCTATGAAGATGAGAATTCCTCATTAGTGAATTTTTTTAAGGATCTGGACTTAGAAGAAGAATTTATTGAAAAAATAATAAAAAAAGTAGGTGATTTAGAGGATAATTTAGGGGAAAGAGAGAAAATAAAAAGAGTAATAGAAAACACTATAGATATCAGATCAAATTCTGTAGGTAAGGTTACTGTCCTGGTAGGGCCTACTGGTGTAGGTAAGACTACAACAATTGCAAAGCTAGCAGGTAAGCTTTCATTAATAGATAAAAAGAAAGTAGGTCTTATAACTATAGATACCTATAGAATAGGTGCAGTAGAACAACTAAAAACTTATGCAGATATTATGAATATTCCATTTAAAGTAGTGTTTTCTATAAAGGATATGGAAAAATCTATTATAGATTTAGACTATTGTGATGTTATATTAGTAGATACTACAGGTAGAAGTAGTAAAAATATGATGCAAATATCAGAGTTAAGGGCTTTTATAGAAAAAATAAAAGAAAAATCCGTGCATTTGGTAATAAATGCTTCTACTAAAAACAAGGATATAGAAACTATAATAAAAGGGTATACTATTTTAGAATATGAAAATATAATAATAACAAAGCTAGATGAAACTAGTACCTATGGTTCAATTTTAACTATATTAGATAAAGGTAAAAAACCTATTAGCTTTATAACTACAGGTCAAGATGTACCAGATGATATAAAGGAAGGAAACAAAGAAGAAATAGCAAAGATTGTATTAGGAGAGAATAAATTATGCTAGACCAGGCAGAAAAACTTAGGCAATTAGTAAATAATAAGGACAGAAGTGTAAATTCTCCTAAGATAATTACAGTAACATCTGGTAAAGGAGGAGTTGGGAAAAGTAATTTTGTAGTTAATTTAGCCATAACTCTTCAGAAAATGGGGAAAAAAGTATTAATATTAGATGCAGATATAGGTATGGGAAATGATGATGTATTAATGGGAGTTATGCCTAGATATAGTATATATGATATTATATTTAACAATAAAATTATAGAAGAGGTTTTAATAAAGGGGCCCTTCGGGGTTAAATTACTTCCCGCCGGTACTGCCATAACAAATTTAGAAGGTATAACTGAAGGTCAAATAGAAAGATTTATTAAAAATTTATCTACTTTAGAAGAATTAGACTATATAATAATGGATACAGGTGCAGGAGTAAATAGGAGTGTATTAGGATTTATTGCTTGTTCAGAGGAGCTTATAATTCTAACTACACCGGAGCCTACAGCTATAACAGATGCCTATAGTTTATTAAAAGCAGTATCCCATTTTAATATAAAACAAAAGGCAAAATTAGTTGTAAATAAAACTATAGATCAAGAAGATGGAAAAATTACCTATAATAAATTTAAAAATGCTGTAAATAGATTTTTACGTATAGATTTAGAGTATTTAGGATCTATACAAGAAGATAGAAAAGCAATACAGGCAGTTAGAAGACAAATACCTTTTATATTGGCATATCCAAGTTGTGATGCATCTAGGGATATAATTAATATTGCTAAAAATATATTAGGGAATGTTAAGAGTTATAATGATAATGTGAGCATAGAAGGATTTTTTAAAAAATTATTCAGTATATTTTCTTAGGGGGATGACTATTCTTGAATAATAAATATGAATTTAAAATTAATAATAAGGTAGAAATAGAGTGGGATGATGGTTACTATAAGAGTATTATACAGGATGTAAGTGAAGATACTATTTATATAACCATACCTGCTAATGAAGGTAAATATTTGCCACTAAACTATAATGATAAAATAACTGTTTTTTATTTTGATGGTGAAAAGATATTTAAGTTTAAAACTATAGTAACAGGAAGAAAAGTGGATAAAATATTGCTTATAGCCTTGAAAAGACCAGAGAAAATGAACAGAATCCAAAGAAGAAATTTTGTAAGAATAAGTTTAATTTTAAAAACTTATGCCGCATTAATAGATACTAAAAGAGACTTAAAAGAAATTTGTTATAGCAATAAATGTAATACTGAATTTGATTTTTTCGACGCTGATATTGTAGATATTAGTGGTGGTGGACTAAAACTTTCTACTAAAAAGGAAATAGAATTTGACGAAGAAATTATAGTAAATATTCCTTTTGAAAAGGAAAATATAGCTGTAAAAGGTAAAATAATTAGAAAGCAAAAGGAAAACGAAAAATATATTTATGGAGTTAAATTTTTAGATATAGATGTATTAACAAGAGAAAAAATAATAAAATTTATTTTTTCTAAAATGAGAAAACAAGTGCATAGGCTATAGAGGAGGATAGGTCATGGCAATAGCTGATAATAATTTATATGTTAAAGAAGAAATAGTAAAAAAATATATCCCTTTGGTTAAATATATAGCCTCTAGGGTGATAATCGGTAAAACTAAATATATAGAATATGAGGACTTAGTTAGCTATGGTATGATCGGATTGATGGATGCTTTAAATAAGTTTGATGAATCTAAAGGCATGAAATTTTCTACTTATGCATCCATAAGAATAAAAGGTTCTATGATAGATGAATTAAGAAGAAATAGCCCCATATCCAAAGGGGCTATGGACAAATTAAACAGATATAATGAAGCTATAGAAAGGCTTCAAAAGAAATTAAACAAAGAACCAAACTTAATACAAATAGCAGATGAGCTAAACATATCTTTAAAGGAAGTAAGCGAAATTGAAAATTATATAAATTATATATCAGTAATTTCCTTAGAGGATTTAATATTCTCGTCAGAGGATGAGGTACCACTTATAGGAACCATAAAGGATGATAAGAGCCCGAGTCCAGAAAAACATGTGGAAGAAAATGAACAATTAGATTATTTAGCTAAAGCCATAGAACTTCTCAATGAAAAGGATAGATTAGTAGTGACCTTATATTATTATGAAGAGCTAACTTTAAAAGAAATAGGAAAAATATTAAGTGTATCTGAATCTAGGGTGTGCCAGCTTCATAGTAGAGCTATAATCCATCTAAAGAAAGCTATGACTAAATTAAAATATAACTAAAAACCATATTAATAGGGAGAATAAGAAATGGTAGCTTTTTTATTAATTGTTATAGGATCAATACTTATATTCATAAATTTTAAAGCTATAAAAAAGGAAAAGGGTTCTTTTAGTGAAACTCTTAAAGGCAGTATTGAGAATATAGATGAATATAAGGAAGAAATAGGACTAATAAGAAAAGAATTTGCAGAAACCTTAATAGATGTTCAAAAAGAAATGGAATATTTAAAAAAAGAGCTAAATGTTTTAAAGCATACATACGAAAATAATATAGAAACAGAAGATTTCTATAAGAAAAATCATAGTACAAATTACCCTAAGGAAAGTGAGGGCAATTTATTACAACCTAAATACATAGATAACAAGAATGCTGAAAATATTTCCACGGAAATAAATAAAAAAAATATTCAAAAAGATATTTTAACAAATGATAATGATAAAAATAATTCTAAGGATGATAATAGTATAAAAGTTAATGAAGTACGTAAGCTCCTTGAAGAAGGACATGCTGTAGAGGAAATATGTGAGATTCTTAATATGGGTAAGGGGGAAGTAATATTAATAAAAGAATTATATTTAAAATAAAAGAAATTATTAATTTTCTTTCCGATAGAAAAATTTTAATAGGTATAGGTATAGGTATAATTTTAGGTACAACTGTTATGATTGGAGTTAAGATAAATTATAATTTAAGCAAAAGTCAAATAG
>OGSC01000531.1_pt1 | contig 16165 bp, 9 predicted proteins | sample 1573751 | NCBI WGS metagenome assembly OGSC01 (sample SAMN03295840, study PRJEB24534) | human gut metagenome | isolation source: fecal sample 8 from infant 5 | host: Homo sapiens | place: USA: Pittsburgh, PA | collected 2014-07
TTTTAATACTAGATCTTTTAAATTCCATAACAATATATCCTATACTAGATAAATTGGAAGACATTTTAAGAGATAAAGGAAATATATTTAAAAGAATATTCGGAGCCTTATTTAATATACCTAAATCTATATGCTATATATTATTAATAGCTTTTGTGTTAAATGTATTTTCTATGTTTATTAAAAATGATACTTTAAATAAATATCTTCAATCATCTAAAATTTATAATAATATATGTAAGCAAGCAATAATACCAGTTACTAACTCTAAAATAGCTAAAAAGTTACCTAATATAATAAATAATTCTTTTAAAATAGTGGTAAAAGAAGAGGCGGGTAAAAGTTCATCACAAAAAAATAATTTTAAAGATAAGAAAACTATTGTTTATTATAATGGGGTAACTTTAGAAGAGGGGATAAAATCTAATAAACAAATAAATAATTTTGCAAGGCATTTAGCAGCGGAAGATGCTACATCTAAAGGAAAGGCAAAAATAATATATGATTGGATTGGAACTAATATAGACTATGATCATGATAAGGCTGAGAAAGTTCTTAAGGATAATTTTCAGGTGAAATCTGGAGCTATTCCTACATTTAATAGTAAGAGTGGGATCTGCTTTGATTATTCCTGTTTATTTATAGCTATGTGTAGAGCAAATGACATAAAGGTAAGATTAGTTACAGGTGAAGGATTTAATGGAGTAAGTTGGGTAAGTCATGCATGGAATCAAGTATATATACCGGAAGAAGGAAGATGGATCAATGTAGATACAACTTTCTATAAAGGAGGTAACTATTTTGATACCAAAAGATTTGATATAGATCATAGAAAATCTCAAATTGCAGGGGAATGGTAAAAATGCTAGTAACTTTTATATAAACTATAAAAGTTACTAGCATTTTATATAGGTTAGTATTTATTTTTATATCATAGTTAAAAATCATTAAACTAATTAATTTTATATTCACATTTAAGGGGGATTTATATTATTTTAAATTTTTAACTATAATATTTATAGCTTTTTCACAATCTTCATCTTTATGATTTAGAGCCCAAGCAGTATTGAAGTAAACTAAAGCTTTCTTATTATTTTTTAACATAGCATAGCAATAACCTAAATTAAAAAAATATTTACTATCTTTTTTTAATATTAGAGCTCTTTTTAATAAAGGAATGGCTTTTTCATATTGTTTTAATTTTATAAAGCAAACAGAAGCGTTGTATAAAGATGAAGCTTCATTTTCTTTGATTTCTGCCGCTTTTTTATATAGATTTATGGCTTTTTCATAATCTTTAGTATTATAATAACTGTTAGCTTTATTAAAGTAACTCATATGTATCCTCCTTGTGTTTACTAAGATGCGCTTGAAGCTTAGTTGTATTATTATAATATCCATTTATGTTATTTTTATGCAAAAATAAATAAATCTATTCAGAAAAAAATTTCTAAATAGATTTATTAAAATAAAAAACTATTTTTAATGCTTAATTTTTAAAGATATTCTTTTTTCTAAAAACTCTACTACTGCATACATTAAATAAGCTAAAATAGCCAATATTATTATGCTAAACATTACTATATCCAGTTGAGAAATCTGACCACCATAAATAATTAAGAATCCTAAACCTTCTTTTGCTACTAAAAATTCTCCCATTATAACTCCCACCCAGGATAAACCCACATTAATTTTTAAGGTAGATATTAAAGTTGGGATTGTAGCAGGGATTATTAAATGAATTAATATTTGCCATTTAGTGGCTCCAAAGGTTTTCATTAATCTTATTTTATCATTATCAACTTCTTTAAATCCATTTAATACAGAAATTATAGTTACAACAATGGAAATTAAGAGAGCTATCATTATTATAGCATTGGTACCATTGCCAACCCAAAAAATTATAATAGGAGCTAGTGCTACTTTAGGTAATGCATTTAATACTACAATATAGGGATCTAAAACTTTACAAGCAAAATCTGACCACCAAAGGAGTATAGCTATGAAAGTTCCTAGTAAGGTACCATAAATAAAACCTAAAATAGTCTCGTAACAGGTTATCCATATATGCTTAAACAATGTACCTTCACTATAGATTTTTACTAAGCTTTTCCACATTCTAGATGGAGTGCTAGTTAAAAAAGGATCTATCCAACCTAGGTTTCCGGCTACTTCCCATAGTACAAAAATAGCTATTAATATTATAAGTCTTGTTATTATTATCTTAGTTTTTCTATTTCTTACTTTTTTAATATATAGTTCCTGTTCTTTTTTTTCATCTATCATATGTCATTCAGCTCCTTCCATATATCGTTAAAATAAACTCTAAATTCTGGAGCTTCTCTACATTTTAAAGGGGAATTACATTCTGTTGAAAGTTTAATAGCTACATCTTCTTTTATTTTTGCAGGTCTTTTAGATAATACAAGTATTCTATCTGACATAGCTACAGCTTCAGATATATCATGGGTTACCATTATAGCTGTTTTACCTTCTTTTTTTATTATATTGTATATTTCATCGCTAATATTTAATCTAGTTTGATAGTCTAAAGCTGAAAAGGGCTCATCTAAAAGAAGAACTTCAGGATTAAGAGCTAAAGTTCTAATTAAAGCAACTTTTTGTCTCATGCCTCCAGATAATTCATCTGGATGATGATCTTTGAAATCCAGTAAACCATAATCTTTTAAAAGTTTTTCTATAGTTTCTTTTCTTTCACTATTTAATTTATGTTGTATTTTTAACCCAAGGGTTATGTTATCTAAGACTGTTAACCAATTAAATAAGTGATCTTTTTGAAACATATAACCTATTTTAGGAGAAATAGATTTTTGTTTTTCGCCATCTATATATATGTCACCACTAGATTGGGGAATTAATCCAGCTATTATATTTAGAAGAGTTGATTTCCCACAACCAGAAGGACCAACTATACTAACAAATTCACCCTCTTCAATGGAGAAAGATATATCTTTTAATGCAGGGGTGCTTCCTTTTAAAGAGTGATAGTTCATAAAAATATTTTCAACTATTACTTTATCCATGTTATCATCTCCTAATTGTTAGAAAATAAGCTTTATCTTGATTTATTATATGAGTAAGTTGTAATAAATGTTATTAATAATTAGGATTAAGCATAAACTCTTAATAGTCAGCATTTAAAAGAAAAAATAATGTTAAATGAAGTGATTTGCAATAATTGGGAAAAGGTATATTCTATCACATAATGTTTAGTTGAATAATAATTATTAAAAGTATATAATATGCATAGTTAATATGAATTTAGTAATATATTTTTTATTAAGTCAAAATATGCATAAATTTATTCCGTTTTTCGTTGTTTTAATATTTAATGTAAAAAGGTGATTATATATGAAAGAGATATTAAAAATGGGCTTAGATGTAGGCTCAACTACTGTAAAGATAGTTATATTAGATAAGTATTACAACATATTATACAGTGTTTATGAAAGACACTTTTCTGATATAAAAAACACAATAGGTAAGTTAATAAAAGATACTTTTAATAAATTTAAGGATCATAGTGTAAGTATTATGGTTACGGGTTCTGGTGGCCTCTCTGTATCAAAATGGTTTGATATACCTTTTATACAGGAAGTAGTAGCTTGTACAAATACTATCAAAAAATTTGCTACAAATACTGATGTGGCTATAGAGCTAGGGGGAGAAGATGCTAAAATTACCTTCTTTGATGATGGAATAGATCAAAGAATGAATGGAACTTGTGCTGGAGGTACTGGTGCCTTTATAGATCAAATGGCATCTCTTCTACAAACAGATGCAAAGGGATTAAATGAGCTAGCAAAAAATTATAAAGTTATACACCCTATAGCAGCAAGATGTGGGGTTTTTGCTAAAACAGATGTACAACCATTGATTAATGAAGGAGCTACAAGGGAAGATATAGCTGCTTCTATTTTTCAAGCTGTAGTTAATCAAACCATAGGAGGGCTTGCCTGCGGGAAAACTATAAAAGGTAATGTAGCTTTCTTAGGTGGACCTCTTTATTTTTTATCTGAACTTAGAAAAAGATTTATAGAAACGTTAAAATTAACTAAGGAGCAGGTTGTTTTCCCTGAAAATTCTCAGTTGTTTGTGGCTATGGGAGCTGCATTAACTGTGAAAGATAGCAAAATAGTTACATTAAAATATTTGTTAGATAAATTAGAGGAATTAGAGAACACTAGGTTGGAATCTGTAGCAACATTAAGACCATTATTTGCTAATGAGCAGGAATATATTGAATTTAAAAATAGACATGAAAAACATAAAGCAGTAGAAAAAAGTTTAGAGAATTTTAAAGGAAATTGTTATTTAGGAATAGATGCTGGATCTACTACTACTAAGGTAACCCTTATAGATGAAAATGGACAATTATTATTTTCAAGTTATGGAAGTAATGAAGGTAACCCTTTAAAATCTGTAATAAATATACTTAAAGATTTATATTCAAAGTTACCTAGAGAAGCTCAGATTTTAAATTCTGTAGTTACAGGATATGGAGAAAAATTAATAAAAGCTGCATTAGATATAGATATTGGAGAAGTTGAAACCATATCGCATTATAAGGCAGCAGAATTTTTTAGTCCAGGAGTAGACTTTATTTTAGATATCGGTGGACAAGATATGAAATGCTTAATTATAAAAGATGGTGTTATAGAAAGCATTATGCTTAATGAGGCTTGTTCATCAGGGTGCGGATCTTTTATAGAAACTTTTGCACATTCTCTAAAAATGAGTGTACAAGATTTCTCTAAAGAAGCGTTAACCTCTAAAAATCCAGTAGATTTAGGATCTAGATGTACTGTTTTTATGAATTCTAAAGTTAAACAGGCTCAAAAGGAAGGAGCTACTATAGGAGATATATCTGCAGGTCTTTCCTATTCAGTAATAAAGAATGCTCTTTTAAAAGTAATAAAAATAAGAGATCCTAAGGAAATGGGAAATAAAATAATAGTTCAGGGAGGAACTTTCTATAATGAAGCGGTTTTAAGAGCCTTTGAACTTATATCACAAAGAAAAGCAATAAGACCTAATATAGCAGGGCTTATGGGAGCCTTTGGAGCTGCACTTATAGCTAAAGAAAGATACGAAGAAGGCTATAAAACTACCTTAGCCACAATGGAGCAATTGGAGAAATTTTCTGTAGAAACAGAAATGAAAAGATGTGGGAAATGTCAAAATAATTGTCTTTTGACTATTAATAAATTTTCTGATGGTACACAATTTGTATCTGGCAATAGATGTGAAAGAGGAGAAGGAAAAGAAAAAATAGAAAATAAAATTCCAGATTTATATGAATATAAATATAAAAGAATATTTAATTATGTACCACTAAAGAAAGAAGAAGCTGAAAGAGGAATAGTAGGTATACCACGAGTTTTAAACATGTATGAAAATTATCCGTTTTGGTTTACATTCTTTACAAAATTAGGCTTTAGAGTGGAGCTATCTCCACGGTCTACTAAAAAAATATATGATCTAGGAATAGATACCATTCCTTCAGAATCAGCTTGTTATCCAGCTAAAATAGTTCATGGACATATTAAGAGCCTCGTAGATAGGGGTATAAATTTTATATTTTATCCAGCTATAACCTTTGAGCAAAAAGAACAAAAAGAGGCTAATAATCACTATAATTGTCCTATGGTAATTTCTTATTCAGAGGTTATAAAAAATAACATGGATATAATTAGAGATAAAAGTATAAAATATATGAATCCATTCCTATCTTTAGATAATAAAAAGAAGTTAGCTAAAAGACTTTATGAGGAATTTAAAGATATCTTTAATATAAGTCTTTATGATATAAAAAGAGCAGTAGAGGCTGCTTATGAGGAAGATCAAAAGGTGAAGTTAGATATAAGGAAAAAGGGAGAAGAAGTTATAGACTATTTAAAAAGAACAGGTAAAAAAGGTATCGTATTATCTGGTAGACCTTATCATATAGATCCAGAAATAAATCATGGTATAACTAATATAATTACATCTTTAGATATGGCAGTTTTAACAGAGGATTCTATAGCTCATCTAGGAAGAGTTGAAAGACCTTTAAGAGTAGTAGACCAATGGGTTTATCATTCAAGGTTATATGCAGCAGCTAGTTTTGTAGCTAAAGAAAATAATTTAGAGTTAGTTCAACTTAATTCCTTTGGTTGTGGATTAGATGCGGTAACTACAGATCAAGTTCAAGAAATTTTAAAAAGAACTGGTAAAATATATACTCTTATAAAAATAGATGAAGGAAGTAATTTAGGCGCCGTAAGAATTAGACTACGTTCTTTAAAAGCAGCTATATATGAAAGAAAGAAAAAGAACTTTAACCCTGTTAAACAATATGATATATCTGAAAGACCAGTTTTTACTAAAAAGATGAGAAAAAATCATACAATATTATGCCCACAAATGGCACCAATACATTTTCAATTTATAGAAACAGCTTTTAAGGCCTCTGGGTATAATTTAGAAGTTCTTCCATCTGTAGATAAGAAATCTATAGATGAAGGGTTAAAATATGTAAATAATGATGCTTGCTATCCTAGCATAATTGTAGTTGGACAAATGATTGAGGCGTTAAAATCAGGTAAATATGATGTGAATAATACTTCTGTTATAATAACTCAAACTGGTGGAGGCTGTAGAGCTACCAATTATATTGGATTTTTAAGAAAGGCATTAAAAGAAGCTGGATACTCTAATGTACCTGTTATATCTTTAAATGTAGTAGGATTAGAAAAGAATCCAGGATTTAAAATAACCCCTTCTTTAGGAAATAAGTCTATGATGGCTTTAGTCTATGGTGATTTGTTCATGAAAGTTTTGTATAAAGTAAGACCTTACGAAAAAATACCAGGTTCAGCAAACTTACTTTATAAAAAATGGATAGAAAAGTGTAAGAAAAGTATTTACAATGGTGATTTAAAAGAGTTTAAGCAAAACATAAATGATATTGTGAGAGATTTTGATACTTTAGAAATTAGAAAAATAACTAAACCTAAGATTGGAGTAGTTGGAGAAATTTTAGTTAAATTTCATCCTACAGCTAATAATGATGTAGTAAATATTATAGAAAAAGAAGGTGGAGAAGCTGTAGTTCCAGATTTAATAGATTTCTTTTTATACTGTGCTTATAGTGAGAACTTTGTATATAGATATTTATCAGGTAAAAAAAGAAAAGCAGTATTAAACAATATCGGAATAAAAGCTATAGAATTTTATAGAAAAGAAATGAAAGAGGTTTTAAGAAACAGTAAAAGATTTTCACCACCAAAAGAAATAGAAGAACTAGCAAAATTAGCGGAACCGATAGTTTCTATAGGAAATCAAACAGGAGAAGGTTGGTTTTTAACTGCAGAAATGATTGAATTAATAGAAAGTGGAACTAAAAATATTATTTGTATGCAACCATTTGCTTGCCTACCTAATCATGTTACAGGAAAAGGTATGATAAAAGAATTAAAAAGAAATTTTAAAGGAACTAATATAGCGGCCATAGATTATGATCCAGGAGCAAGTGAGGTTAATCAATTAAATAGAATTAAGCTTATGATGTCTGTAGCCTTTGAAAATTTAGAATTAGAAGAAGTAAAAAAGGCAAAGGAAGAGATAGCAGTATCTAAAAAAGATGATATTATAGGAGATTAAAAATCTATAAAATACAAAAGGAAGGGATATTTAAGTACCCTTCCTTTTGTATTATAAATTTTATTATTCTAAATGTTATTTTAAAAATATTAAGCATTAGTTAGATTTTAATATATTTTTAGTAAACATATACTATACATTTGATTTAAAGTTGTATAGTGTTATTTTATAGTTTTTTCAGCTTCTTTACTAAATTTAGTATTTACTATTTTATTAAATTCAGGTCTTTCAGGAATCAATTCTTTATCATAACTTTGAATTATATCCATTAATTTATTTAAATTTTCCTCTTTTAAAGTAGGAGTGTTTGCAAAGGAATTTATTTTTTTATAGTTTTTTATAACATTCACAAGTATGTCTTCTTTAGCACCAGGGAAGAAGGAAATTATTGACTTTGCTATTTCCTCTTCAGTATGTTTATCTATCCATTTTTGTGACTTGTATATAGCATTTGTGAACTTTTGAATTGTTTCTGGGTTTTTTTCCATATAAGATTTTGTACTGAAATAACAAGTATAAGGTATATTTCCAGCAGATTCACCTATAGATGCTACTATATGCCCTGCATTTTCTTTTTGAAGCATACTGGCAGTAGGTTCAAATAAAGCTACATAATCGGAAGTTCCTGATTTAAAAGCACCAGCAGTAGCTGTAAAAGCTATATTTGTAATAAGTTCTACATCTGATTTAGGATTTATACCGTGATTTTTTAATACATATTCTAAAGACATTTCAGGCATACCACCAGGTCTTCCACCTATTATTTTTTTACCCTTTAAAGATTCCCACTTAAAGTTATCTTCTTTATTTTTTCCTACTAAAAAAGAACCATCAGATTGGGTTAATTGAGCAAATAATACAGGGTAGTCTTCTCTTTTTTGATTATAAATATAAATTATCTGTTCTGGACCACAAAGTCCTATATCTGCACTCTTACTTAAAACTTGCTGCATAGTTTTATCAGCACCTTGTCCAGTGGAAAGGTCTATTTCTATACCTTCTTCTTTGAAAATACCTTCGTTTATAGCTACGTACATAGGAGTATAGAAAACAGAACGAACTACTTCGTTTAATCTTACTTTCGTTAATTTTTCAGTTTCTTCTTTTTTATTATTGCAGCCAGCCAATAAACCTAGTGAGAAAATTAAGACTGTGATTAAAGAAATTACAGTAATTTTTTTATTTTTCATAATATCCTCCAAGATAAATTTTATATCAGTCTATAATATGAGAGTATTATTAATTATGTTAAATACTTTTATATGATTTCAATTTTCTATGTTTTTTTATTATTTAAGAATTAATAAATAAAAAAATATAATAAATTTGATTCAAAAAATATGTAAAATATATTAGCGCTGAGATTTAGAGATACAGAAGAATACTTTTATAGAACTTTATGAATATTTTGATGGAATTACTTGAGAAAATACAAGAATAATGGTATGTTAAAAACAATGTACAATATTGTAATATTCGATTGTTATAGGGAATATATGGATGTTATGAAAGAGTGTCTAGAAAAGTTTTATGGATAAAAAGTAATAGAGAATAGAGCTTTATGATGTTTTGGGGGATGAATATTATGAAAAAGCCAAAGATGCAAATATTATTTGCTATTTCTATTATACTAATTTCTTTCTTACCTGTTATGACAAATGGGGGACAAAGTTATACCATATTCCAATTGTTGGCGGGGAATGTTAAAACGATGAATCTTGTGATACCAACTCAAGTTCCAGCAGTTTTATTGCTTGTTACACCAATACAGTATTTAATACATATGATTTTGCTTATAAAAAATAATACTGATAGGTATGAGGGGGTTATTCTATACTTAAGTTTACTGACTACAGTATTAGGAACTATTTGTATTTTATTGTGTGGAATAGGAGAAAATAGTGAATTTGCTATATGGGTATGGCTTCGAATGGTTCTTGTTTTCATTGCATATGTGTCACCTAGAGTGTATGAATCATTTCAGGATTTTAAGCAAAACGAGAAAGTGCAAAAGTTAGAAGAGCAAAATGAAAGAGTAGCAGAAAAGGAAAAGCAAAGAGAAGATACTAAGTATATGAAACGTATTAAAAAGAATCCATATCTTAAAAAGATTCTTTGGAAAATTTATAAAAGTAACATGAGAAATTCTATACTGTTAGTTACAGGAGCTACTATTTCCAGTGCATTTTTATTTACTACTATTGCAGTTTATGAGATGTTTTTTGATTTACAAAAGGGGAATGTTCCGGTAGTAGGGGATGAATTATCAGTTTTATTATGGGATGCAATTATTTTAATCGGCATTATATCTATTTTCTTATTAGCACTTTCTTTAAAAATATATGCAAAAAGTAGAATCAAAGATTATAATTTAATGATTACTTTAGGAATGCGAGATAGAGTTTTACGATTTTTTATTGCAACTGAATATATAGGAAGTTTAGCAGTAGGATTATTGATTGGAATTTTCATCGGTAGTCTTTTGACAATTGGATTTCAGAGTGTTATACATTCTATATATCCAACATTTATTTCAATAAAACTTCCTAATATTAAGACTTATTTAATAGCATGTTTTTGCATTATTTTATTATTTTTAGCTTCAACTATTATAAATCACGAAATTTATGTTGAAATGGAATTAGGATCTTCACGACAGATAGCTGTATCAAAAGAGAAGATGCCAAATAGATGGTTAGGAATTAAATGTGTTGTAGGAATAATATTGATGCTGGTTTCCAGCTATGCATTTTCTAAGCGTGTATGGACAGAGTCTATTTATCTTATTATTATGTTTTTGGTTGGATGTTATATGATCATTAGTGCAGGAGGAGCATGGATTTTAAAAAGTTATAGAAAGAAGGGAAATGGATATTATAAAAGACTTCCATTTTTACAGCAGTTTTATAGTAGATTTAAGACACATAGAAGTAATTTTTTTATGGTATACATTCTTCATTTTTTATTAATAGGGTATTTTTCCGTGCGGATATCAGGAATCATTCCTCTTGACAGAGTACAGGCATTGTTTCCTTATGATTATGTGTGTTTAGGAGAAAAAGAGGATCAAGAAACTTTTAAAGAATTTCAGAAAAAATTTTCTGAGAAGAGCCTAATACTTCCAATGGTACGGGTCACAGTTGCCAGTGCAAGTGAAGAAAATAGTGGAAGTAGAATGGATACAAGTTTTCAGGGTCAGAATATGGGTATTTCAGAGAGTAGTTACAATCAATTGACCGGGAGAAAATTAGGACTCCAGAATAAAGAAATTTATATTTCCTTTCAACAGGATAAATCAGAAAAGGCGCATTTGATAGACTTTTCAGTATTAAGTGGTAGTCCTAGAATGAGATTTGGAATGCCAGAGCCTTATTTTCCTGAAAATAGAGATAAAGTTTTTGATTCAGATTATAAGGTTATAGGACAAGAACGTAGAATTATTGTTGGAAACCTGGTGGGAGGAATGCAGGAGAATATTGTTGTTTTTTCTGATGAATATTTTAAATCAATATATTCTACTGGTGATGGGGCGAATATATTGGCATTGTTTAATATAAACAAAGACAAAGGGGAAGAAGCAGTTGTGAAATTTTCAGATTATGCAAAAGATCACATACAATATAGTGAATATGATTCACTTATTCAGCCTGTATATGGGAAAAAAGTTTTACAAAACGATACTTTGCTAGCTCATATATTAAAATTGTTAGAATATCTATTTGTAATGATATTACTGTTGATTAGCATATTATATGTTTTCATTGTAAAGATGGTTTCAGAGTTGCCAGACACACGATCTAGAATGAAGCAGTTTAAATATTTAGGCATGAGGGAAAGATTGGATAGAAAAATTTTAGCATTTGAAAATAATGTTATGACAATTATGCCATTGGTATTGGCAATAGTAGCGAGCATTTTATATATTTTTATTACTTTAAAGGTTCGTTATTTCACAAAGATAGAAAAACAGGAATTTTGGCAATATGAAATATGGATTATAGGAGTTTATACTATTATAAATTTAATTGTAGCATTTATAATAGGTAGGGTTATGATTTGTCTTGGAAATAGGGAGGAATGATTATGGCAGTGATAGAAACAAACAATTTGGTTCGTAATTATAAATTAAATGGAAGTAATCTGAATGATGGGACCGAGATAAAGGTAATAAAAGGACTAGATTTGATTGTTGAAGAAGGAGATTTTATTGCGATTATGGGGAAGTCCGGTTGTGGAAAGACAACCTTAATGAAACTACTTGGATTTATTGATAAACCTACATCCGGTGAGATTATTTTCAAAGGGAGGAGTACAAGGCAGTTTAATAAAGATGAAGTTGCAGATATTCGAAGGAAAGAAATTGGTTTTGTGTTTCAGGATTTCTATTTGATGGATAGCCTTACTGTGAAAGAAAATATTATGCTTCCAATGATTCTAGAGGGAGAAGAGACAAACAAAATATTAAGTGCAACGGAAAGACTGGCCAAGCATTTTGAAATTAGTCATTTGTTAAATAAAAATACTTACGAATTATCTGGGGGAGAAAAACAGCGAGTAGCTATATGTAGAGCGTTGATTAATGAACCAGATTTAATATTGGCAGATGAGCCAACGGGTAATTTAGATTCTAAATCTGCACAGATTGTAATAGATAGTTTGATGAATATTAATAAAGATATGAAGAAAACAATAATACTTGTAACCCATGATGCTGAGATTGCTAGTTATTGTAAAAAAGTAATATTCTTAAAGGATGGAAACATTATAGGTAACATTAATAAAAGGGAAGGGTTTTATAACGATATTATAGGAATGATAAAAAAATTATAAAATTTTAATTTTTAATATTTACCGTATATTAAATGTTTTATCTATTTATAATATGTAATATAATTAAATTATGTTATTGACATTATATTGGTAACAGTTATATAATGAATGAAATGATTATTTATATAAAATTAAATTATAAAATAAAGCTTTGAAAAAGAGGAGTAGAGATAAAAAAGTATAAAGAGAGGAAAACTCAAAGGCTGAAAAGTTTTCTATATATAATTTATCTTGAAGGTAGCTTTGGAGCTTCTTTACTGAGTTTAGTAAGTAGAGACGGATTTCTTATTCGTTAAATATATAAGAGCCTGTAGTTTTGCAGGAAAAAAGGTGGTAACGCGAGGTTTTTCGTCCTTTTAAGGATGAAAGGCCTTTTTTTATTTTTATTTAATGTTGTAAAAATATAAAAGGAGGTAAGCATATGACTATGATTATTAGAGCTGTAAGTCCTGAGGATTATAAAGATATAAATGAAATAAGATGTATGGCTGGAGTACGAGAAAATATTTTAGGCAGAATTAGTGAAAGACTTGAAGAATCTAAGGGATTTATACAAAGTTTAGACCATAATGACCATCTACTTGTTGCAGAAATAAAAGAAGAGGATGAAAAGAAGATTGTTGGAGTCATTGGTTTAAATGTAAATAGCAATCCTAGAACAAGACATACAGCATCACTAGGAATGATGGTTCATAAAGCTTACCAAGGAACTGGTATAGGAAAAAAGCTTATGAGTGAAATTCTTGATTTAGCAGATAACTGGCTTATGTTAGTTAGAATAGAATTAGGAGTATTTACTGATAATGAAAAAGCTATAAAGCTATATGAGAAATTTGGATTTAAAATTGAAGGAACAAAAAAGTATGCTGCTATTAAAAATGGCAGATATGCTGATGAATATATAATGGCAAGATACAAAAATATATAACTATAAGAGGAGGAATTTAAATGTCAGAAACAAGAGAAATGGCAAAAACTTATGATCCTAAAGAGTTTGAAGAAAGACTTTATAAAAATTGGGAAGAAAAATCATATTTTACACCAGAGGTAGATGAAAATAAAACACCATATACTATAGTATTACCACCACCAAATATAACAGGAAAACTTCATTTAGGTCATGCTTTAGATGATACATTACAAGATATATTAATGAGAACAAAAAGAATGCAGGGCTTTAGTACTCTATGGTTACCAGGACAAGATCATGCCAGTATTGCTACAGAAGTTAAAGTTGAAAATGAATTATTAAAAGAAGGTATAGTAAAAAAAGAAATAGGAAGAGAAGCTTTCCTTGAAAAAGTATGGGAATGGACAGATGAATATAGAGGCAAAATAAGAAATCAAATTAAAAAATTAGGTTGCTCTTTAGATTTTACAAGAGAAAGATTCACTATGGACGAACAGCTAGATAAAGCAGTAAAGCATTTCTTTGTAAAATTGTATAATGAGGGCTTAATTTATCAGGGAAATAGAATAACAAACTGGTGTCCAAAATGTAAAACAGCCTTATCAGATGCAGAAATAGAATATAGTGAACATGAGGGACATTTTTGGCACGTAAAATATCCAGTAGTAGGTAGTGATGAATATTTAGAGATAGCTACTACAAGACCAGAAACAATGCTTGGAGATACAGCAGTAGCTGTTAATCCAAAGGATGAAAGATATGCTCATTTAGTAGGAAAAACTCTTATGTTACCATTAGTTAATAGAGAAATTCCTATAGTTGCTGATGATTATGTAGACATGGAATTTGGTACAGGAGCAGTTAAAATAACTCCAGCTCATGATCCTAATGATTATCAAGTAGGAAAAAGACATAACTTACCACAAATCAATGTGATGTTTGATGATGGAAGAATTAATTATGAAGAAACTAGATATCATGGAATGGATAGATATGAAGCTAGAAAAGCTATAGTAGAAGACTTAAAAAATGAAGGTTTTTTAGTAAAAATAAAAGAGCATAATCATAATGTAAGTTGTCATGATAGATGTAATACAGTAATAGAACCTATAATTTCCAAACAATGGTTTGTAAAGATGGAACCACTTGCAAAACCAGCTATAGAAGTAGTAAAAGAAAAAAAGGTTAAATTTGTACCGGAAAGATTTGATAAAACCTATTTTAACTGGATGGAAAATATTCAAGATTGGTGTATATCAAGACAATTATGGTGGGGACATAGAATTCCTGTTTGGTATTGTAAAGATTGTGGTGAAGTTATAGTAGTTACTAAAGAACCAACAAAATGTCCAAAATGTAATAGTGAAAAATTAGAACAAGATAACGATGTTTTAGACACTTGGTTTAGTTCAGCTCTATGGCCTTTCTCAACTTTAGGTTGGCCAGATAAAACACCAGATTTAAAATATTTTTATCCTAATAATACATTAGTAACAGGATATGACATAATATTCTTCTGGGTAGCTAGAATGGTATTCTCAGGACTTTATTGTATGGATGATATTCCATTTGATACAGTATTAATTCATGGTATAGTTAGGGATTCAGAAGGAAAGAAGATGTCTAAGTCCTTAGGAAATGGTGTAGACCCAATAGAAGTAATAGAGGAATATGGTGCAGATGCATTAAGATTTACATTAGTAACAGGAAATGCACCAGGAAATGATATAAGATACTATCCTGAAAGAGTAGAAGCGGCTAGAAATTTTGCAAACAAGATATGGAATGCATCTAGATTTGTTCTTATGAATTTAGATAAAGATTTAATGGATAAATATAAAGATAATAAAAACTATACTATAGCTGATAAATGGATATTATCAAGATTAAATACAGTAGTTAAAGAGGTTACAGAAAATATAGAAAAATTTGAACTTGGAATAGCTTCTCAAAAGATTTATGACTTTATATGGGGAGAATTCTGTGATTGGTATATAGAACTTGTAAAACCAGTATTATATGGAGAAAATGAAGAAGCAAAGGGAATAGCTTTCAATGTACTTCATAAAGTATTAGAAACTTCATTACAATTATTGCATCCTATAATGCCATTTATAACAGAAGAAATATATACTCATTTATATACAGAATATGAATCAATAGTTATATCAAAATGGCCACAATATAAGGAAAGCCTAAAGGATGAAAAATCAGAAAAGGATATGGAATATATTATAGAAGCTATAAAATCTATAAGAAATGTTAGAACAGAAATGAATGTTCCACCTTCTAGAAAAGCTAAATTAATGATTTACTTAACAGAAAATAAAGCAGAAGGATCTTTTAAAGAGGGAGAAGTTTATTTCCAAAAACTAGCTTCAGCTTCAGAAGTTAGCTTCTTAGAAGATAAAGAAACATCAGATAAAAATGTATCTGTAGTTACAAGAGGAGCAGAAATATTTATACCGTTATTAGAATTAGTAGATATAGAAAAAGAATTAGAAAGACTAAATAAGGAAAAAGAAAAACTAGAAAAAGAAATAGATAGAGTAGAAAAAAAATTATCTAATGAAAAATTTGTATCTAAAGCACCAGAAGCTGTAGTTAATGAAGAAAAAGAAAAGGGTGAAAAGTATAAAGCAATGCTTAAATCTGTACTTGAAAGTTTAGAATCATTAAAATAGGATTTAATTTAAACTAATTATATTAATATTTTTATACTTTATTAATAAGTTTTGTATTAAGTTATAAATATAATAT
>OGSC01000532.1_pt1 | contig 16135 bp, 14 predicted proteins | sample 1573751 | NCBI WGS metagenome assembly OGSC01 (sample SAMN03295840, study PRJEB24534) | human gut metagenome | isolation source: fecal sample 8 from infant 5 | host: Homo sapiens | place: USA: Pittsburgh, PA | collected 2014-07
GCGTAATACAAAGTAACTTAATAAAAAAATAAATGGGGTGTTAATTTTATGTTTGACAGCGGGTAATATATTAAATTTCCCAATAAATGAATATTTAAAAATTAATTATTCATTTACCTAAAAATAATTACTAATAAAAATATTTTTTAAAAGAATAAACATATAAGTATGTATGTTATAGTAAAAAATAAGTTTAATTTTATTTTGGAGGTTTTTATTTATTATGCATCTTAAAAAGGAAAATGTAAAAAGATTGCTTTTAGTAATGATGGGAAGTTTAATATATGCCATAGGAGTTAATATGTTTCTTATTCCTCATAGATTACTAAGTGGGGGAGTTGCTGGTATCGCAATAATGCTTCAATATTTAACTAGTATACAATCAGGATATTATATCCTTCTTATAAATATACCTATATTCCTTATAGCTTTTAAGGAAGTAGATTTAGACTTTGGTATTTTCAGCTTTGTTGGAATGATAAGCATGTCTTCATTTTTAATTTTAAGTAGAAATTATATGGACTTTTACGTTATGAATGATATTTTACTTTCTTGTATATGTGGGGGCGTTCTAAGTGGAGCTGGTATGGGACTAATATTTAGAAACAGAGCTTCACAAGGAGGAACAGATGTAATATCTGTTTTAGCAAAAAGGAAACTTGGAATAAAGATATCAACTATAGATTTTATGATAAATTGTGTTGTAGTTACTATCGGTGCTTTACTAGGAAGTTTTGAAGTAGCTATTTATACAATGATATCTATGTTTGTAAAGTCACAGGTTATGGGAAAAGTTATAGAAGGCTTTGATGGTAAGAAAATACTATTTGTTGTGACAGATCATGATGAAGAAATAAAGAAACAATTATTAGAAAAATTAGGAGTAGGTGCAACTATTATGTATGGTGAGGGTGCTTACTCTGGAGCAAAAAGAAAAATAATATATTGTATTATGACTAGCCAACAAATAGTAAAAGCAAAAAAAATAATAGAAGATTTTGATGAACATGCATTAATATCTGTATCTAATACTACAGAATGTCAAGGTGGAGGTTTTAAAGCAGCGGCCTTTTAAAAATAAAAAAATAATAAGATTAATTATTAATTGAGAAAATAATGAGGGTTTATATTAAAATGCTTTTAATATAAACCCTTATTTTTATCTTTAATTAGTGGCTAGCTTCAAAGCTTCCACAATCTGTGGATTCAACACTTGCAGCCTCATGTGTATGCTTAGTTACTTGGATTTTGTTAAGTGTACAATAGTCTGTGCTTTGAGCGTGATATTTACATTCATGAACACTACATCCTATACTATCATTATGATTCATATTAAATTACCTCCTACAAATTGAAATGTTTTTTTATTTCTCTATTATTATTTGATTATAGATTTTTTTTATGTGTAGAAAAAATAGTAAATTATTTTTAAAATAATATTGTAATTTAAAAATAAATGTGATACATTATATTTAAACATATGAACAATTATTCATGTGTTCACATATAATATTAATTAAGATACAGTAAAGGAGAACATAAATATGGATAAAGAAAGACAGATAGATACTTGTACATGCAATGTAATTCACCATGATGTAGTAGATAAAGTTAAAGATAATATGATAGAAGAGGATAAAGTACAAGATTTAGGAGATTTTTTTAAGGTTTTATCAGAACCAACTAGAATAAAAATTTTATATGCATTGTCATCATCAGAAATGTGTGTATGTGATATTTCAAATCTTCTTAATATGACACAATCAGCAGTGTCTCATCAACTTAAAGTTTTAAGAACAGCTAGACTCATAAAATTTAGAAAAGAGGGTAAAGTTGTTTATTATTCATTAGATGACTCACATGTAGAAAATGTATTTAAGCAAGGATTAGAACACATAATGCATAGATAAAATTAAGTTTAATATTTTATTGTAATTTCAGAAATTTTGATTTTTTAATAACTATTTTAGAAGGATGGTGGGAGTATGATTATAAAAAAGAAATTGCTTTTAAAAGGCTTACATTGTGCCAATTGTGCAGCAAAAATAGAAAGAGCTGTTCAAAAGCTAGATGTAATAGAGGAGGCTACCTATAATTTTAATAATTCAACTTTAATTATAAACTTAGAAGAAGTTCATAAAGATAGCATTATAAAAACAGTGCAGGAAATAGTAGATAGAATAGAACCTGGAGTAAAGGTGATAGATAAAGAAAATTTAAAAAGGAAGGTAGTACAGGCACCTGTTAAAAATAGTAATAATTTGAACGTGCAGAATAATAAAGAGGAAAATTTAAAATTAGATAAAAAAGAAAATAGTTATGAGCATAATCATGATCATAATCATAATCATGGACACAGTCATGATGGAGAAGATAGTGATGCCTTAGAAAAGAAGACTCTTATAAGAATTATTTCAGGAGTTATTTTATTAATTTTAGCTACCGCATTTAAATCTAGAGAAACTTTATCTATAGGTTTATATTTAGCTTCCTATGTATTAATTGGAGGTAAGGTAATATTAAGTTCTATAAGAAATATATCTAAAGGACAAGTATTTGATGAAAACTTTTTAATGGCTGTTGCAACTGTAGCGGCTATAGCAGTAAAACAGTATCCAGAAGCAGTAGCGGTTATGCTGTTTTATGAAGTAGGAGAGTTCTTGCAGGATAAAGCTGTTAACAAATCTAGAAAATCTATAACAGCACTTATGAATATAAGACCTGACTATGCTAATTTAGTTAAAGGTGAAGAGATAGAAGTAGTTTCTCCAGAAGATATTAATATAGATGATATTATAATGGTAAAACCAGGAGAGAAAATTCCGCTAGATGGTATAGTGATAGAGGGACAATCTTCTGTGGATACATCAGCTATAACAGGTGAATCTTTAATAAGTGAAGTTGCAAAAGATAGCAATGTATTAAGTGGATATATAAATAAAAATGGAGTTATAAAAATAAAAGTTACAAAAACCTTTGAAGAATCTACAGTTTCAAAAATATTGGAATTAACAGAAAATGCATCAGCTACTAAAGCAAATACAGAAAAATTCATAACAAAGTTTGCCAGATATTATACTCCTGTAGTTGTTTTTGCAGCTTTAGCTCTAGCATTAATCCCTACACTAGTACTGAAAGATCCAGATATATCTAAGTGGGTTTATAGAGCAGCCGTATTTTTAGTAGTATCTTGTCCCTGTGCTTTAGTAATATCAATACCTTTAAGTTTCTTTGCTGGTATCGGAGGTGCATCTAAAAAAGGTGTTTTAATAAAAACAGGAACAGCATTAGAAGCTTTAAATGATGCAGATACAATAGTATTTGATAAAACAGGAACTCTAACTAAAGGTGTATTTAAAGTATCAAAAATTGAGCCAGAAGAAGGAGTAAATTCAGAAGAATTAATAGAATATGCCGCTTATGTAGAAAGTTATTCTAATCACCCTATTGCAAAATCTATACTAAAATATTATGAAAAAACCATAGATAATAAAAGAATAGAAAATTATGAAGAAATAGTTGCAAGAGGTGTAACTGCTTATATCGATGGCAAAAAAGTTTATGCTGGTAATAATAAATTAATGGAAGAATTAAATATTAACTACAAAAAAGCTCCGGAGGATGGGGTAATCCTTTATATAGCATTAGAAGATAAATATATAGGTTATATAGTTATAAATGACGAAATAAAGAAAGATTCAAAAGAAACAATAAAATCATTAAAAGATATAGGCATAAAAAAAGCAGCTATGCTTACAGGAGATAGAAAATCTACAGCCAATAATATAGGGACATTCCTAGGAATGGATGAAATATATTCAGAACTTTTACCACAGGAAAAGGTAGAAAAGATGCAGTCTTTAAAGTCCCAAACATCTAAAGATGGAAAAATTGTTTTTGTAGGTGATGGAGTAAATGATGCTCCAGTATTAGCCATGTCAGATATAGGGGTATCTATGGGAGGATTAGGATCTGATGCAGCTATAGAAGCATCTGATTTAGTTTTAATGTCTGATGAACCATCAAAATTAATAGATGCTATAAAAATAGCTAGAAAAACTCATAAAATAGTATGGCAAAATATAATTATAGTTTTAATAATTAAGTTTGCAGTACTAGCTCTAGCTATAATGGGAAAAAGTACTATGTGGATGGCTGTTTTTGCAGATGTAGGAGTTGCTTTAATAGCGGTAATAAATGCTTTAAGAATACTAAAATAAAAATTTACTAAAATTATAACTTTCTAAAGAACAATAGAAGTGAATGATTTTAAATAAAGATATCTATATAATCATATTTAGATTTATATGGTTTTAATTAAGTAATTTTTAGGTTCAGATGGAGTTGCCTTAGAATAATTACTTTTCTCCATCTGAACATTATTATTTATTAGAGAGCAATAAATATAGAAGATTAATTTTTATGAAAACATAAAAATATCAAATTGTATAAATAAAAGTATACTTATGAGAAATTATAAGATAAGCATTGTGTGTTTCTATATATTTTTCAATGGATGTTATGTAAGAATAAAAGGTTTAATAATTCAATAAAAAAATTAAAAACAAATGAAAATATTTCTAAAAAACATTGACTTAAAATTTAGGCTGTAATATAATTATAAATGTTGAAAGAAAATAATTGAGGCTTCTTGGTCAAGCGGTTAAGACGCCACCCTCTCACGGTGGAATCAGGGGTTCGACTCCCCTAGGAGCTACCAGATTTGAAGAAATGCTGCAAACACTAGTGTTTGCAGCATTTTTTTATTTAGAGTGGAATTTTTTATGCTTGATACCAGCATTTTTTAGTATACTAGTTTATGATTTAGAAAAATTATTTTCATTAATAGGCAATCCAGTATTAGTTGTAAATACATAATCAGTATCATTATAATAATTGCCACATTTTAATTTATCAGCTTTTTTATTTTAGATTCTTTATCAAATAATTTAATTAAGTTGCTAGGAATAGGAACAGAACATATAGAACTTTTACTTTTAGGTGGTTGTTTTATTACTTTCCATTCCTTTTTATTATCCTCCACATGGTGGATATATTTATGGTAAATATGTAAGATATTAAATTTAAAAGGTACTTATATAATGGGAGTACCTCCTTTTTTATGAATTATGATAAAATTTTTAAATGAAATAAATGAATTATAGGTAGATTTTCAAGACAATTAGAATATTAAATTAAGAAAATACTTCTATATAATAAGTTATATTTAAAATATAGAATAATGCATGAAAAAGTACGAATATGCAGGATAAAAAAAGAAGGAGTTCGATTAACTGTGAAGAATATGGATATTGATAGTAAAAACATAAAATAAAATAGACAAATAGGAGGAAGCAACATGAAAAAAAAGGCAACTTTATTAAGTATCTTTCTAGCTGCATTTATGACTTTATTATTAAATGTAGGTAATGTTAAGGCTGCAGCAACTGGGCAAGATATAGTAAACTATGCCAAACAATTTCAAGGAGTTCCATATGTTTGGGGAGGTAAGTCACCAAGTGGATTTGATTGTGCAGGCTTTGTATACTATGTATATAAAAATGCTGCAGGTATAGAATTGCCAGGAGATACATATGGACAGATTACAAAAGGTACTCCAGTATCACAAAGTAATTTACAACCGGGAGATTTAGTATTTCCACATACGGGTCATGTAGGCATATATGTTGGAAATGGGCAAATGATACATGCTCCAAAAACAGGAGATGTAGTAAGAATTGCACCAGTATATGGATTTTATGCAGGTAGAAGAATTATAAATAAACAACAATCTTATGTTAAAGTAGATGGTTGGGGAGCATTACCTCATAATGGTACCTCCGCAATGAATTTAATAATAAAAGATTACTCCGATGATGTAGCTAGGGTTTTTGCATGGGTTGACAATGATTCAAATTCATCTTGGGCATTTGAAAAAGTACCAGAAAATGATAAGTATACAAAATTGTATAAAGGAACAAATAGGTATATAAATTTTAGAAATGGTGGACAACCTTTCACACCTGGTGCAAGTTACAAAATAACAGTTAGAGGTTATGATAATAATAGAAAGGTTATATGTACAGAAACTATAAGTTTAAAAGTGCCAAATGCAATAACAAATTCATCAGCTAAACCAGTTTTATCAGGTTCATTTACTGTAACATCATCAACAGTAGCAAGAGATTATCCAAGACAAAACGGTTCAGTAACTAGAAATTTAAAAAAAGGTGATAAAGTAGATGTATATGCGGTATATGGAGATTGGTATTTAGTTGCAAGAGGAACTCCTCAATGGGTAGAGAAACAATATTTAACAAGATAGATAATTGAAAGCAGTCCATAATTGGGATGCTATTTTTTATTATTTAAAGGAATTTTTAGTATTTATAGAATATTAAATATAATAGCTTTCTATAAGTTATACATAAACCTCTACATAAAAAAAGAACCCCATTTTATTACTGGAGTTCAGGCTGCTGATAAACATATTTTGTTAACAGCCTGGGGTGGCAATTACGATATTGCTACCTGAATCTTTTCCACACTAGTTTCAAATGTCCTTGATTTCGTACAAAATATTATAACCATAAACAGAGTAATATCAACGGATACAGGTATGTAAAAATTTTATTAAACTTTGCAAAAACAAATTAGGGGTTCGATTCCCCTAGGAGCTACCAAATTGTAAGAAATGCTGTAAACACCAGTATTTGTAGTGCTTTTTTTATTTTAAATTTTAAAGCTGGGTACTGCTAAACACTATAATTTAATATATATTTATTTATTTTCAAGATTTTGTTTTTGAGCTGCAATGGTTAATAAGATAGTTCCTACTGCGGCAACGAGATTTCCAAGTACATTTAATTCGTTGGCATTTTTCCCTCTAGATAGTTCTAAGGCTATTAAATTAGCAAGGAGAGCCAATTCTTCAGGGCTTATACAATTTAGATCCTTCATATATATAACTCCTTTTATAGTATATACTATATTAAATGATATACTATAAAATTTGGTTAATGAAATATCCTCATTAATAATAAAAAGTCGATTATTTAGTATATAAAGATGATAAATATATAATAAAATTTAGAGTAATTTAGAAGTGTTTATTAATTTGGATGCTTTTAATTATTTGTAAAAAATAAGTATTAGGAAAATTTAGAAAAAAATATTGACAACCCTTAGGATGTGATATATAGTTTTATTAAGTGGTATAGTTTACTACTTAATAAAACTATTTTTACTATTTATTATTATATAGGGGATATTCTTATTTACGCCTCTTTATTTTATTTTTATTTAAAGGATTTCTATTAATATAGGGGTCTTTTTTTTATTTAAAGGATTTTTATTAATGTAGAAATCTTTTTTATTTCAAATTATATAAAAAGAGTATTAGATAGTTTAGAGAATATAGTACTACAAGAATATAATATTTTTCATTTAATAAAGTGAAGAATTTAATAAAGTTATAACTTTAGTTGAATATAATAATATAAAGAGAGGAGGAGTAGACTTGAAACTAACTTATGTATTAGATACTAATGTTATTTTGTATTCACCAGGAGCTATATTTTCTTTTGCTGATAACGATGTAGTTATACCTGAAGTAGTTTTAGAAGAATTAGATAGCTTTAAAAAAAATAATAATGATTTAGGGGCTAATGCTAGGTATGCGGCAAGAATAATAGATAAATTAAGAAAAAATGGAAGTTTAATAGATGGTGTAGTGTTACCTGGTGGAGGAACTTTAAGGGTGCAAATGAATCATTATGATGTAAAATTGCCTCCATCTTGGGATAAGAGTAAGCCAGATAATAGAATAATACAAGTTTGTAAAGGATTAAAAGAAAAAGGGGAAGAGGTAGTATTAATTACAAAGGATACTTTTGAGAGGATAAAGGCAGATACTATTAATATAGATGTAGAAGATTTTTATGAAAAGGTAGTACCAGAATATGAAAGTCAATATAAAGGAAGATGTGAAGCTTTTGCATCTCACAATACTTTAGAAAATTTTTATAAGAATAAATATATAAATGTAGAAAACCTATTTTTTTATTCAGAGGAAAAGAATGATTACTATAAAGCAGAAATTAATATAAATGAATTTATATTAATTAAGTCTATGGAAAATCCAAAACAAACAGCGCTGGGAAGATATAATGGAGAAAAAGTTGTTCCTCTTTTTTACAAAGATATCAAGCCTTTAGGAATAAGTCCTAGAAACATAGGACAAAAGTTTATGTTAGAAGCTCTTTTAACAGATTCTAAAAATGCACCATTAGTCATAGTAAAGGGACCTGCAGGTACAGCTAAAACTTTATTTTCTCTAGCCACAGGACTTCATAAAGTTATGGAAGAGGGAGAAGAGGGATATAGAAAGCTTTTAGTATGTAGGCCTAATGTAACTATGGATGAAGATATAGGCTTTTTACCTGGAACAGAGGAAGAAAAAATAATGCCTTTTATGCGACCTATTTTTGATAATTTAGAGATCTTAGTGGATTCTGATGAAAAGGAAAGATATAAAAATGAAAAGGAATTATATGATAAAATAAAAGAGTTATTTGATAGAAGAATTATAACTACAGAAGCAGTAGCCTATTTGAGAGGTAGATCTATAGTAAAAAATTGGGTTATAATAGATGAAGCTCAAAATTTAACACCAAAACAAGTTAAGGCTGTTATAACTAGAGTAGGACAAGGAACGAAACTTATATTAGTAGGTGATCCAGATCAAATAGACCAACCATTTTTAGATTCTAGGTCAAATGGTTTATGTTATGCATCAGAAAAAATGAAGGGAAGTAAACTTTGTTATCAAGTAACATTAAAGGACCATGAATGTGAAAGATCACCATTAGCCTATGAAGGAGCAAAGCGATTATAAACAGAGTTCTTGGCTTCAGAGGAAGTTATTACTTCCACTGAAGTTCATTAACAGAATTCTTAGGAGTTTTACTCCTTAGAAGTCGTTATCCTTTAGGGAAAATCGTTATCCAGGGACATAGCCGCTCTTTACTCTTAACTTTAAGAAGATGGGAGTATTAGAGCGGGTAGTCATCGGATAAATTTTATACTATAGATAAGTAAAGGGTGTCTCAAAGTTAAATATATTTTGAGATGCTCTTTATATTTTATGTAATATAATTTATTTTAATGAAAATTATGGTGATTACTGTATAAATAGCTTTAATTTGGACAATTTATTGTGGTTTAAAGAAAAATTAAATGAATTTTAGAAAGTTTTACAATATTTCATAAAGCTTACTATTTAAAAAAATTTATATTTAGTGTACAATAATGAAAGATGTAAAATAAAGAGAAAGGAATTTTTAGATGGAAAATAAAGAGAAAAAGTCGAAAAATAAGAAATTTTCTTTTAAAATATTTTTATATTTTATAATTTTTGAGTTGTTTTTTACAGCAGCTACAGCGCCCTTTATAATATTTCATGGGCCTTTTAAAAATGTTAAGAAAACTATGGTGGGAGCAGCTATGACTACTTTAAGCCATCAATATATAGCTAAGACATTTTTGTCAGATGCTGAAATAAAAGAGATACTAGGTGAAGATTCTATACAAACTATAAAACAAGATAAAAATTCTGTACTAAAATTTGAAAATAAACATGATAGTACAATAGAAAGATATGATATAAGTTACGGTAAAAAGTTTAAGGGATATATGTTAGTAGTTCATGATCCAACTAGAGTAAAGGTTGGATATAGTTCAAAATTAGGGGTACAGGGAGAACTTACAAGTCAGATAGCAAGAAACAAAAGAGCTGTTGCAGCTATTAATGCTGGTGGTTTTACAGATAAATCAGCTAATAGCAAGTGGACAGGTACCGGTGGAAATGTTGAAGGAGTAATAATTAATAAAGGTGAAGTTAAATACAATAGTGATAAGCAAGGAAACTTTACAGGAGATGTAGCAGCCATAACTAAAAAGGGAGCTTTACTTGTAGGTAAACATAGTTTACAAGAATTAAAAAATTTGAATGTACAAGAAGCCATAACTTTTGGACCAGCTTTAGTAGTAAATGGACAAGGTACCATAACTTCTGGAGATGGTGGATGGGGAATGGCACCTAGAACCGCCATTGGACAAAAAAAAGACGGAGCTATACTTATGCTGGTTATAGATGGTAGGCAAGCATCTAGCTTAGGGGCTACCTTAAAAGATGTACAAGATATCATGTTACAATATGATGCATATACTGCTACAAATTTAGACGGTGGATCTTCAACTACAATGTATCATGAAGGTGAAGTTATAAATAATCCTGCCAATTCTTTAGGCGAAAGATCAGTACCATCTATTTTGTATGTTGAACCTTAGGAGGAAAATATGAAAGTAGTAAAAAAAATAATATTATGGGTAATGATTTCATTAACGTTACAATTCGCAGGATTGTTTTATATTGATAAATATTTTTTAGCATCAGGGGGAACTAAGATAAAGGCTAAAAAAGTTACAAATACAGGAACGGAAAATAAAGATTATGATGTAAATATACCAGAAAACGTAGAAGAGTTAGATGTATCCTTTAATGGAAAATATATTTCTTATTTTAAAGATAATAAATTGAATGTAATCAACACTAAAAATGGTGAAAAAAAGAATATTGAGTTTGAAAGTAAAAAAGATAGATTAGAATATATATGGCTTTCAGATAGAAATAGAATTATATATACGGAAAATAAAGAAGGACAAGTATTGCTAAATTCTTATGATGTAGATAAAGATCAAAAGGATAAAATATGTGAATTCAATTTTGAAAGTTCAAGTGCTAAAATTGAGGATATAAAAGCAGCACCACTTATGAATTTAATATATGTTAAGGTAAATGTTGGTGGAAATAATAATAGATTATATAGTGTTAATATAATGAAAGAAAAAGATAGAATAGATATAATGACAGAAGCGGTTGGAGACATGAATATAGTTCCTCATGAAGATATATTGATTTATGAGGATAAAATAAATAAAAAGATTTTTGCTACACATAGTGAATCATCCATAAATATAGAAGGCGTAAAATCACCAAAATTGTTATCTATAGATGATAACGATAATGTATATATAGGAGAATTACAGGAAGAAAAAGTAGTAAAAGTTTATTATGGTAATGTAAAAAATAACACATCTACTTGGAAATCATTAGATATACCTAATGGAGCTAAAGTAAAAGATATTTATGTTTCACCACTAGGAAGCGTATATGTAAATGATGACTTAAGGGGTGTTATAAAAGAGATAAGCACAGGAAAAGAGACAAAGTATTCTGGAGTTATGATGAAGATGTATATAGATGGAGTAGCTTCTATTAGTGATGGTAAGTTAGTAAAAACTAAGTTTAAATAATAATATAAAATCCAAGTGTACATGAAAATAATTAAAAAGGATTATTAGGTATAATAAATTTGAGGTTGTCTCAAAATAAAATATATTTTGAGATAACCTTTTTTTCTATAATTCTATTTATAAGATGAATTTTCTAATACAAATAATAGGGTATAGCCAATATTTTTATAAAATATATAACAATTTGGTTATTTTTTTTTACAAAATTGTTAAAAAGTATAAATTATATATAAAGCTATTCGATACTATAAATATAAAGAAGTATTAAATTAAATATTAAATGTCATTTAATTTAATATTTAATGGTAAGGGGTGAAAGATATGTTAAAATTTAATGAACACGTACTGACAACTACTAATAACAATAATAATAAGGTTACTGTGGCTCCAGGAAGTTGTTGCTGCTGCTCTTGTTGCTGTTGCGTTAGTGTTAGTGTAGGTGGCGGTTCAGCATCAACAGGTGGCGGAGCAGCTGCTGGACAAGGTGGAAATTAATAATTTTATCTTGTACAAGCATCTTTCACAATTCAATTATTTAATAATAATTTAAACCCAACTAGCCAGGTGATTATAATTTAATATTATTTTATCACCTGGCTAATATCATTTAAATATTTAATTTATATTTAAGATTTAAAAATATACACAAGGAGCTAAAAATGTTACTAAAAAACTTGAAGAAACAAAAAGTAAAAAAGCAAAAAAATACTGATATAGAAAATAGAATGCTTATTCATTTTAATACTCAGTATTCTAGTATATCACCCTATGCTGATAGTACTGTGGTTAAAACCCCAGATACAGTAATAAAAGGGAGTTTATACTCTAAACATAACAGATTTGTAAGTGAAGAATATCTCTTAAATTATAGATCTAACAATAATAATTTAGGATTTAGAACAGGAGTAGCAAGTTTTTTCCAAAGGGATGCTGCTTTAACTTCTGTAAATTTAAATATGGAAGAAGAAGGGGAAGATATTATAGAACTTCCATCTTTTAAAAATATAAGAGTAGGTTTATCAACAGCTATAAAATCCAGACGGAGTGTAAGAAGATATTCTAATAAATTTATGTCTTTAAATGATGTGGCAAATATACTTTACTATACTCAGGGGATATGTGATGAAGTAGAACCATATAATCTTGAAAGTAATGAAAAAAAAATTAAACTGCGAGCTAATCCATCCGCAGGAGGGTTATACCCTATACAATTATATGTATATATGAAAAATATAAAAGACCTAGAGGATGGCGTATATACATACTATCCTTATTCTCATAGTCTAAAACCTATTAAAGTGAATAAAGAAAGTTTAAAGATAGATAAGTTCGCAGAATTTGGAACTTTGAATTCTGAAAATGCAAATATAATTGTTTTTTATGTATATAATTTCTTGAAAAATTCAAGAAAATATGGGGATGGAGGTTTTGCTTATGCATTAATTGAAACAGGAGAAATTGCTCAAAATCTGCAACTAGTGTCTACGGCTTTAGGTTATGGAGCTTGTGATATAGGGGGATATGAAAAACAATACATAGAAGAGCTTTTAAATATAGATGGAGTATTAAAACATGTAGTACATATGACTGTTGTAGGTTGGGAACAGGAGGATTAATTATGGAAAATAATACCATATACAAATTAAGCAATAATTTAAGAATATATGATAGCGGTGAAAATGAAATAAGATTTAGAAGTGGATTGTGGAACTATAATGAAGCAGTTTTAGACTTAAGCTCAGAGACACCAAATTTTATAAAAGCTTTTAGAATTATTATAAATGATTTGAAAAATAATAAAGCTTTTTCAATGAAATATTTAGATAAACATAATCTAAATGACCAAGAGAAGAATAATTTAATTAATGTTATAAGCTCTTTAAGTGAAGCAGGTATGTTATGTAGTGAAAATGAAAAAGACAATGAATTTGAAATGTCAAAGGTATTATTAGGGGATTTTAGATATAATCTTAATAAAAAAGAGGGGGAGCCCCAAAAAGTATTATTTATATCAGATAATGATTATGCTAAAGAAACTGCTAAAAGTTTATCTGATGGAATGAATATGAAATTAGATTTATGTGCAAAAGAAACTATAGATAATATAATTTCTATAGATTTAACTTCTAATTTGGATGCTTTAGAAAAAAAATCAAACACAGAGAATCTAAAAAATAAATTAAAGAATTACTCTAGCATATTAATATGTATGGGTCACATTAATATGAATTTATTTAGAAATATAAATAGAGTATCTATAGAACTTAAAAAACCTATTATTATGTCCTTTATTGATGGCCCATTTATAACTATTTTAAGTACATTACCACCTAAAACGGGATGTCTAGAGTGTTTTGAACAAAGAATACTATCAAGACTTGAAGATCATGTTTTATATCATAAATTTATAGAAAGTGACTTCAAAACTAGTGAAAAACCTCATAAATCCATAATTCCTTTATTAAATATTATGACTAATATGTTGATATCTGAAGGGTTTTTAATAAATAATTTTAATACTTGTAAAATTGAAGGTAGGGTACTTAGTATATTTGTACCTACTTTAGAAATACAAACTCAAGATTTATTAAGAGTACCATTTTGTCCTGCTTGTGGAAATATATCAAAGGCTAAGTTAAGTGAAATAAATATATCCACTAGAAATATTGTGGATGAAATTTTAGAAGATATTAATTCTTAACTAGGAGGCTTTGAGATGATAAAATTTTACCCAAGTTTTAATAATATATTAGAGAACTTTAAAGCTTTATCAGGAAATCAAAGTGGTATATTAGAAGCATCCTGTATGCCTGTAGTTAATTTTAATAGTGATGTGTTTTTGAAAAGTATAACAGGAAACATGCCAGATTATCATAAACAAGTATTTAATAAGGATGTATCTATGCAATATCACATAATAGGTTATGGATCCCATTATGAGGAAGCTTTAATTAAATATACCGGTGAAAGTATTGAAAGGTATTCTAGTATTATGGGACCTACACTATTAAAGGATAAGATTATATATAAAAGTTATAAGGAATTAAGCAAAAATAATAAAGTGATGCCTTTAAAATATATAGATGTATTTACAGAAAAACAAATAAAAAAAGCTAAAGAATTAAATGTGGCTATTTGTGATAAAAAAGTAAAAGAAGATGACATAATAGGATGGATTAAATGCCCTTCTTTATTAAACAAAGGTGAAGAAATATATGTACCAGCAAAAATGATGTTTGTAGGCTATGAAGAGGATAAAAGTAAAGGAGAAATGAATTTTATACCATCCTTTAGTACAGGTACTGCAGCTCATAAAAGTTTTAAAAAAGCTCTTTTAAATGCTCTAATTGAATATATTCAAATTGATTCTTTTATGATTACCTGGTATACAAAAGGGAAATGTTCTTTAGTTAAAATAGATGATGAAAATGTGCTTAAAGTTTTAGAAGATGTAAATCTAGGAGAAAATTCTCCCTATGAAATAATACCTGTATATATGGCTTTAGAGGAATGCCCTATACATAATTTTGGAGTTTTTTTAAGAAGAAAGGATAATAAACTTCCTTATTTACTATTTGGTGTACAAGGAGGATTAGATGCTTCGCATGCTCTAACTAGAGGAATAATGGAAGCAGCTTCAATATCCTATGGAGCATATTTTAATACGATTTATAATAAAAATATGCTAAATAATGTGATGAAAGATGATCATAAATTTTTGGATTTAGATTCAAATGTGCTATATTATTCTCTTCCAAGCAAAATTGAAGAAAAAAATAAACTAGTAGAAGAGTTTATAGAGAATGAAATTAATTTAAGTTCTTTAAATAAATTAAATATAGAAGATGTAGATGAGCAGATAAAGACTTTATTAAATTATTTAAAAAATATGAGTGAATATGCAGTATATTTAGATTTAACGCCGCCAGAAACTAGGGACAAGGGTTGGTATGTTATGAGAGTTATGATTCCAGAATTAATTGAAATGTGTATACCAGAGTTTCCCTTTGAAAATCATCCAAGAATGAAAAAATATGGGGGGGTAATTAATGAACATCCGCACCCAATGCCTTAATTTATTAATACTATTAGTTACCTTTAATCCGATAGTATTAACTCAGTTATTTTTAAATAATGAAAAATCCTACAATGAATCATTGAAAAAAAGCCTTAAAATACTAGCTATAATTTATATAATAATACTCATGGGGATATTTGTTATTTCCCAGGAAAAATTTTATATAAATATAGATAATAATTACTATTGGTATATTATTGCTGTTATATTTGTACCATTAACTATAATTTTGGAAATAATTGTAGGATATATTGTGATAGGTATTTCTGATAAGATCCTTCCCAAATTTAAAATATCCTTGGCATTTACAAAAACCAATATTAATGTCATTATATTATCTGTTTTTATAGGTATTTTTGAAGAAGTTGTATATAGACAATTATGGTTTAATATTTTATTTAAAGATTTTAAGTTACATATAGTGGGAGTTTTTATTATTACATCCTTTGTATATGCCTTAAATCATATATTTTTAGGTAAACAGGTATTATTTCAAAAAATACTAGCAGGGGTTGTTTATGGAGGATTATTTTATTTTAGTGGATTTAATATATTAATTCCTATAATAACTCATTGCTTAGAAAATACAGTCATTCTCTTGAAAGGTTGATAAGTTTATGAGTTTATATTTTAAAATTTTAGTATTTATTTTAATGAGTATGTACATAGTACTGCTTTATT
>OGSC01000534.1_pt1 | contig 16048 bp, 14 predicted proteins | sample 1573751 | NCBI WGS metagenome assembly OGSC01 (sample SAMN03295840, study PRJEB24534) | human gut metagenome | isolation source: fecal sample 8 from infant 5 | host: Homo sapiens | place: USA: Pittsburgh, PA | collected 2014-07
AAATAGAGTATTTCAAAATAAAATATATTTAATTTTAATAAGGATAACAAAAAATACACGTTATAAACAAATTTATATGTTTATGATGTGTATTTTTATATTTACTATATTAAAATTAAATCTTAATTCAGTTTAAATACTTCCATGAAGTTAAGCAGGGTTCTTATATTAAGCTGGAGAAAGCAGAAGAATAAATCTTACTTAATATCTATACAAAAAATGCTACCCCTATCTATTAATTTATCTTTACTTAAAAATATAGGCTTTACATTATGTTTTTTTAAAAAGTTTAGAACTTTATCACCATATTTATACATATTTAAGTTTCCATAAAAAGCAAGCTTATTATTATCTAAAAGTCCACAGGTACCTCCGATAAATCCATAATCTAAACCAGGTAAAATTATATCTCCTGGTGGTAATAATAGTACATTTATATTATTCTCTTTAAGTATTTTTCCTATTTTCATATCGCTGGTTATCACGGCATTTTCTGAAACTATAGCAGTAGAACATTTAGAGTATCCTTGGTTAACATTTAATAATTTTTTATGTTTTACTAAAGAAATTAGATTAGGATCTGTATAATTTAATTTATGCATAAATATATTCCCAATATTTAATGCATTTAGCATTATATCTTTAGGGTATTTATCTTCTAAAAAGTTATTAGATAATATAACATTAATTCCTAAACTTTTTAATGATTCTACAAATTCTTTATCTATATTTTTATGTAAAATAATATTTTTATTATCTATTATGTGCAATAACATGTCAGGATGACCACATACAGCTGGATATAAAAGTGGGGTAGAAGGGCACAATATCACTTTTATATTCCTTTTTTCTAAATTGTTTTTTTCTTCATTAGAAATTCTGTTATCCACTAAAGCTATTTTCATAAATAATTCTCCTTAAAATATATGCTAAATATTATATTAATTTTATTTGAAAAAATTTTCAACATATTAAGTAATATGTCGATATTTTTTTATAATTGTTTAGTATATGAATTTATTTTAAACACATACTATTTTTAAGGAAAGGAGTGAGATTATGTTGTTATTTACAATGATCTATAATAATGAAAGAGAAGATTTGATTGATAAATTAGTAAAATTAAAGGAATATTTTCAGTCAAGAGATGTGGTAATAGGATTGTCAGAAAATATAGAAGATAAAACTCACTTCATAAAAATATACTGTGAAGAAAAATTTTTGGATAAAAAAGTTATAAATTCGATTAATGATCACCTAGTTGATATATTGTATGATACAACTATAGATAGATTTATCAAAGTAGAACTTAATAAATTTATAACAGATGCATATTTCTTTTTAAAGAGGGAAGAAACAGAAGAATTATTAGAAAAAATTTCTGATGTTTTGAAAGATAAGGATAAAAGATATATAGAAGATTCTATTTATTGTTTAAATAAAAAAAATGAAATAATAAAAAAAATAAAGAAGTGCATTGACGAAAATAATGAAATAAACATAGATGGTTTTTTAACTTTTAGATGCAGAGAATTATTTATAGATATAAAAGGTATAGTAGAAAAAATAGTAGAGAAGTATATGGTAGATAAGGAATACAATGAATTTATAAAATTATTAAAATATTTTGTAGAGATAGAGGAAAGTAAATTAGACAAACTAAATATATTAATAGATCCTACTGGAAAATATACATTAAAAGATTCTGAGGGAAATGATTTAACAGAGGAAGTCTATATAGAAATTTCCGATGTTAAATATGTAGAAAATATATCTGTAGATGATATGCTTATAAGTTGGCTTATAACTAATGTACCTAAAGAAATTAATATATATAATATTGAAAATTGTACAAATAAGGAATTAATTAATACTATAAAGAATGTTTTTGAAGAGAGAGTTAATATCTATAATCATGATAAGCCTATCAAATTAAAGCATACTTATAATAAACTTTAATAAATTCTATAAAAGAGTATTAGGGTATTGACATTTATCTCTATAGCTAATATAATGTATCTAAATTAAAAATAGATTTATAAACTATGAAAAGGAAGAGTAAATAGATTACTATTCAAAGAGAAGAAAATCCATAGGCTGAAAGATTTTCTGAATAAGTTCTATTGAAAACCACCTTAGAGTTGTATACTGAATTGAGTAAGTATAACCGTTTCCTGCGTTAAAGGATAAAGAGATAATAGTAGTGCACTGCTATTAAATTGGGTGGAACCACGAAAATACACTCGTCCCATGTGTTGGGACGGGTTTTTTTATTTGTAATTTTTTATTTGAAGGAGGACAATTTTATGATAAAAATCACATTAAAAGATGGCAAAGTAATGGAATTTGAAGAAGGAATAAAAATATCTGATATTGCTATGAAAATTAGTCCAGCTCTTTATAAAAAAGCTTTAGCAGCTAAAATAGATGGAGAAACTGTGGATTTAATGACTGAGCTACACAAAGATAGTAGTTTAGAAATTTTAACATTTGAAGATGAAATGGGTAAATGGGCTTTAAGACATACTGGTTCACATATGTTAGCTCAAGCAGTTAAAAGATTATACCCAGAAGTAAAATTAGCTATAGGGCCTGCTATAGACACTGGTTTTTATTATGATTTTGAAGCAGATTTTACTTTTACACCAGAAATGCTAGAAAAAATAGAAGCAGAAATTAAAAAAATAATAAAGGAAAATCATAAGTTAGAAAGATTTGAATTACCAAGAGAAGAAGCAATAAAGCTTATGAAAGAAAAGAATGAGGATTATAAGGTAGAGCTTATAGAAGATCTACCAGAAGGAGAAGTTATATCTTTCTATAAACAAGGAGATTTTACAGATTTATGTGCAGGACCTCATGTACCATCTACAGGAAAGGTTAAATCAGTAAAATTGTTATCTCTAGCTGGAGCTTATTGGAGAGGCGATGAAAATAATAAAATGCTTCAAAGGATATATGGTACAGCCTTTACTAAAAAAAGTGAGTTAGACGAATATTTAAATATGCTTGAAGAAGCTAAAAAAAGAGATCACAGAAAATTAGGTAAAGAATTAGATTTATTTAGCATACATGAAGAAGGACCAGGGTTCCCATTCTTTCATCCAAAGGGAATGATTGTAAGAAATATTCTTGAAAGTTTTTGGAGAGAAGAGCATACAAAAGCAGGATATCAAGAAATAAGAACACCATTAATATTAAATGAAGCCTTATGGCATCAATCAGGTCACTGGGATCACTATAAAGAAAATATGTATTTTACTAATATAGATGATGGTGATTATGCAATAAAACCTATGAATTGTCCAGGTGGAATACTAGTTTATAAAAATTCTATGCATTCTTATAGAGATCTTCCATTAAGACTTTCAGAATTAGGAATAGTCCATAGACATGAACTATCAGGAGCACTACATGGACTTATGAGAGTAAGATGTTTTACTCAAGATGATGCTCATTTATATATGACAAAAGAACAAATAAAAGAAGAAGTAGTAGGAATAATTAAATTGATAGATAAATTCTATAAACTATTTGGATTTGAATATTTTGTAGAACTTTCAACAAGACCAGAAGATTCTATGGGAAGCGACGAAGATTGGGAAATAGCAACTAATGGTTTAAGAGAAGCTTTAGATTCTATAGGAAAAGAATATAGAGTAAATGAAGGTGACGGTGCTTTCTATGGTCCAAAGATAGATTTCCATTTAAAGGATTGTATAGGCAGAACATGGCAATGTGGAACTATTCAACTTGATTTCCAAATGCCAGAAAGATTTGATTTATCTTATATAGGTGCAGATGGTGAAAAACACAGACCTGTTATGGTTCATAGAACTATATATGGAAGTGTTGAAAGATTTATAGGTATATTAATAGAACAATATGCAGGTGCATTCCCAACATGGCTAGCTCCAGTACAAGTTAAATTAATGAATATAACTGATAGTCAATATGATTATTTAAAGAAAGTTGAAGAAACTCTTAAAGAAAATAATATAAGGGTAGAAATTGATACAAGAAATGAAAAAATAGGGTACAAGATAAGAGAAGCTCAACTTCAAAAAGTTCCATATATGCTAATACTTGGAGATAAAGAAGTGGAAGCAGGAAAAGTTGCTGTAAGAAGTAGAAAAGATGGAGATCTAGGGGCTATATCCTTAGAAGAATTTATAGAAAAAATAAAGAATGAAATTAAGGACAAAGCTAACTAAAAATAAATTAATCTATAATAATAAAGGAATTTAAATTTTTATAAAAAAATATTGACTTGTTAATATATTCATAGTATAATCTTATTTGTTAGTTAACTTTAGGTTAACTATAACTTAATAATATTTTATGTAAGTAGAAACAGGCCGTTTCTCACCTTACAGCGTAGCTAGTAAGGTTGGAGTATATAAATTTAATTTGTATTATTGTTTATAAAGACGGCTTATGCCGTCTTTTATTTATTATACATGAAAATTGTTAAGTGTTTTCGGTCTAATATTTTTGGAGGTGAAGATTATTAACAAAAACTATCTTATGAATGAACAAATCCGTGAAAAAGAAGTAAGACTTGTAGGTAGCGAGGGAGAACAATTAGGAGTAGTGTCTTCAAGTGAGGCGCAAAAGCTTGCAGATGAAAAGGAACTAGACTTAGTACTTATAGCTCCAACTGCAAAACCACCAGTTTGTAAAATAATGAATTATGGTAAATTCTTATATGAACAAACTAAAAAAGACAAAGAAGCTAAAAAGAATCAAAAGGTTATAAACATAAAAGAAGTTAGACTAAGTCCAACTATAGAAGCACATGACATAGAAATTAAAGCTAATAATGCTAGGAAATTTTTAAATGCAGGAAATAAAGTTAAAGTAACTGTTAGATTCAGAGGTAGAGAAGCTGATTATTCCTTTAAAGGAAATAAAATATTAAAATCCTTTTATGAAAAAGTAGAAGAACTTGGTGTTATGGAAAAAGCACCTAAACTAGAAGGAAGAAATATGATAATGATATTAGCGCCAAGAAAAGCGTAATAACGAGGGGAGGAAATCACAATGCCAAAAATGAAAACAAAAAGGGCTGCAGCAAAAAGATTTAAAGTAACTGGAACAGGTAAGTTAAAGAGAGCTAAAGCTTTTAAAAGTCATATATTAACAAAGAAAAGCAGAAAGACTAAAAGAAATTTAAGAAAAGCTGGATACGTTTCAGAAAGTCAAGAAAAAGTAATGAAGAAGGTATTACCATACCTATAATAATAGGAGCACAAAGGAGGTAGTTTGGGATGGCAAGAGTAAAAAGAGCAATGAATGCTCGTAAACGTCATAAAAAAGTATTAAAACTTGCAAAAGGATACTATGGTGGAAAGAGCAAGTTATTTAAAACAGCAAATGAATCAGTTATAAGAGCATTAAGAAATGCTTATGTAGGAAGAAAATTAAAGAAAAGAGATTATAGAAAGTTATGGATAGCAAGAATAAACGCTGCTACAAGAATGAACGGACTTTCATATTCAAAATTCATGAATGGAATAAAGAATGCAGGAATTGATATAAACAGAAAAATGCTTTCAGAAATAGCTATAAATGATCCAAAAGCATTTGCTGAATTAGTAGATGTAGCTAAAAAACAATTAAATGCTTAATATTTAAATTATAAGAATTAATACGGCTTAAATAGCCGTATTTTTTAATATTTTGTAAAATTGACAAAATGGTCATAAGTGCTATAATGAGTTTATCTTTTAAGTAGGAGGGAGAAAAAGTAAATGAAAATACCGCATATGAGAAGGAGATTTACCCCAGTTCAAATATTAGCTATTGGATTTGCCATAGTAATATTTGTAGGTGCTATACTACTTAGTTTACCTATTTCATCACAAACCGGGCAAAGAACTCCTTTTTTAGATTGCCTATTTACATCTACATCTGCAGTTTGTGTTACAGGACTGATAGTAGTGGACACGGGAACACATTGGACATATTTTGGTAAAACCGTTATTATGCTTCTTATAGAGGTGGGAGGACTAGGATTTATGTCCTTTGCAACTTTACTTGCTTTATTGGTAGGAAAAAAGATAACATTAAAAGAAAGACTTGTTATGCAAGAAGCATTAAATACTTTTAATATACAGGGTTTAGTTAAAATGGCAAGGTATATATTATTATTTACGCTTTCTATACAAGGAGGAGGAGCACTTTTATTATCCACTCAATTTATTCCTAAATATGGATTAGCTAAGGGTTTATATTATAGTATTTTTCATTCTATATCAGCTTTTTGTAATGCAGGTTTTGATCTTTTTGGTAATTTTAATAGCTTAACAGGGGTTTATGATAATACTGTTATAATTTTAGTTATAGCATTTTTAATAATAATAGGTGGACTAGGATTTTATGTATGGTATGAAATATATCATTATAAAGGTCATAGAAAATTGTCCACTCATTCTAAATTAGTACTTTCTGCTACAGCTTTATTATTAAGCGTAGGAACTGTATTAATGTTCATATTTGAAAGTAGAAATCCAGGAACTATGGCTAATATGACTTTTGGAAACAAGGTATTGTCATCTTTTTTTGCTGCTGTTACTCCAAGAACTGCAGGATTTAATTCAATATCTACATCGGATATGACTATGGCAGGAAAGTTTTTAACAATAATTTTAATGTTTATAGGGGGAGCATCAGGATCCACAGCAGGAGGTATAAAAGTTACAACTGCCGGGGTACTTATAATGACAGTAGTTTGTGTAGTTAAAGGAAAGCAAGATACAGAAATAAATAAAAGAAGAATAAGCAAAGAAATTGTGTATAGGGCTTTAGCTATAACTATTATAAGTTTAACTTTAGTTATTACAGTTACTATGATATTATCAATAACAGAGGTAAAGTTTCCTTTTGAATACTATTTGTATGAAGCCACATCAGCCTTTGGGACAGTAGGGATAACTTTAGGCTTAACTACTAAATTAAGCGCTATTGGAAAAGTAGTTATACTATTGACTATGTATGCAGGTAGAGTTGGACCGTTAACATTAGCTATAGCTTTTGCAAGAAAGCTAAAAAATAGTTCTATTAAATATCCAGAAGAAAAAATATTAGTAGGTTAGAGGTGTTATTATGGGAAAAAAGCAATTTGTTGTCATAGGCCTTGGAAGATTTGGTACTTCCGTTGCGAAAACTTTATATACTTTAGGAAATGATGTATTGGCTATCGATTCAAGTGATGATATAGTTCAGAGTATATCAGATAGTGTTACTCACTCAGTACAAATGAATGCTACAGATGAAAATAGTTTAAGAGCTTTAGGAATAAGAAATTTTGATGTGGCTGTTATAACTATAGGATCAGATATACAGGCTAGTACTATGGCTACCTTACTAGTAAAAGAAATGGGAGTAAAATATATAATAGCTAAGGCAAATACTGAGATACATGCTAAAGTATTATATAAAATAGGAGCAGATAGAGTAGTATTCCCAGAACGAGATATGGGAGTTAGAGTTGCTCATAATTTAGTTTCTACTAATATATTAGATTATATAGAATTGTCTCCGAATTATAGCATAGCAGAAATAGTAATTCCAAAGATATGGCATGGAAAAACTCTTAACGAATTGAATATAAGAGCTAATTATGGCATTAATGTAGTTGCTTTAAAAAGAGGAGAAGAAATTAATGTATCACCAGTGGCAGAAGACACAATAGAGTCAGGAGATATAATAGTTGCTATAGGCAGTGAAGAAGATCTTACTAAGGTAGAAATTTTGAATGTAGACTAATAATTAATGCTGATTTTACGAATATGAATTAATTTATTACTAAAGTTTAATTTATTAGTCTAAATTAAAATGAGGTGCATTATATAAGAAATGATTTCTAGTAAAGATAATCAGTTAATAAAAGAAGTAAGAAAGTTAAGAGAAAAAAAGTATAGAACGCAAAATAAAAGTTTTATTGTAGAAGGATTTAGATTTTTTGAAGAGGCATTGAAATCTAATAGTAGCGTAAATAAAGTTTTTATAGAAGAAAAAAGCTTGAATAAATTAGAAAAACTATACAAAAAATATAATATAAATAATGATATAGAAACTTATGTGGTTAATTATTCTGTTTTAAAAAGTATAAGTAATACAGAAAATCCTCAGGGTATAGTATCAGTAATAAACTATTTTAAAACAGAGAAATTGGATTTGGAAAATGGTTTTTATATTTTAGTAGATAAAGTTCAAGATCCAGGTAATATGGGAACTATAATAAGAACTGCCCATGCTGCTGGAGCTTTAGGCATTATAACAACTAAAGGAACCGTAGATGTATATAATGAAAAAACATTAAGGTCTACTATGGGATCTATCTTTTATATTCCTATAATCGAAGATGAAAATTTAGAGACAGTAAAATCATTACAAAGAAATGGCTTCAAGCTATTAGTAAGTTCATTAGATACAAATAGTAATTTTTATGATGTAAATATGAAAGATAATATGATAATTGCAGTAGGAAATGAAGGAAATGGAATAAGCGAGGATTTGAATAGTCTTAGTGATATAAAGGTTAAAATTCCTATGCCTGGAGCAGCAGAATCTTTAAATGTAGCAGTGGCATGCTCTATAATGACTTTTGAAAGAATAAGACAAATTAATAAATAAGAGTGTTGACAAAAAACTAAACAGTATGTAAAATTATGAAAAGGATAAAAACAGAAAATATTAAACTATGATGAAGAGAGTAAGTTTAAAATATTTTTAAGAGAATGTGGGTCTTAGGCTGAAAACCCCTAAAATATTTTATGCTGAAGTTCACTTCTGAGTTCTAAAAGTGAAATAGTAGTAGCTTTTAGCGATACAGTATCGATAACACTGACTAAGAGAATATAAATTTTTATTTATATTAATTAGGGTGGTACCGCGGATTTAGTTCGTCCCTTTATGGGATGGGCTTTTTTGTTATAAAAATTTTTACATTAAATATGAAAATGGAAAGGAGTATTGTTATGCGTCAAAAATTAGAACAGATTAAAAATAGTGCAATAAATGAATTAAAGACAGCTTTAAGTAAAGACGAGTTAGAAAACATAAGAGTAAGATATTTAGGAAAAAAGGGTGAACTTACACAAATATTAAGAGGTATGGGAGCTTTATCTCAAGAGGAAAGACCTGTTGTAGGTAAAGTTGCTAATGAAGTAAGATCATATATAGAAGAAACTATAAAAGAAGCTTTCTCTGATATAAAAAATAAAGAAAAATCTATGAGATTAGAAAATGAAACTATAGATATAACTATGCCAGGAAAAAAACAAGTGGTAGGAAAAAGACATCCTTTAGATTTAACATTAGAAAGTATGAAAGATATATTTATATCCATGGGATTCACTATTGAAGAAGGTCCAGAAGTTGAACTTGATAAGTATAATTTTGAAGCCTTAAATATACCTAAAAATCATCCAGCAAGAGGAGAACAAGATACTTTTTATATAAATGATAATTTGGTTTTAAGAACTCAAACATCTCCAATACAAATAAGAACTATGGAAAATCAAAAACCTCCAATTAAGATGATAGCTCCAGGAAAGGTTTATCGTTCTGATTCAGTAGATGCTACTCATTCACCTATATTTTATCAAATGGAAGGATTAGTAGTAGATAAAGGAATAACTTTCTCAGACTTAAAAGGTACGTTAGAATTATTTGCAAAAAGAATGTTTGGAGATAAGGTTAAAACTAAGTTTAGACCCCATCATTTCCCATTTACAGAACCTTCAGCAGAAATGGATGCTACATGTTTTGTATGCAATGGAGAAGGATGTAAAGTATGTAAAGGTAGTGGTTGGATTGAACTTCTAGGTTGTGGAATGGTTCATCCTCAAGTGCTTAGAAACTGTAATATAGATCCAGAAGTTTATAGTGGATTTGCATTTGGATTCGGAGTAGACAGAATGGTTATGATGAAATATGGTATAGATGATATAAGACTTTTATATGAAAGTGATATGAGATTTTTAAATCAATTTTAAAGCTATATTTTAATTTAAAAAATTAAATAATTACAACATATTACTAGTATAGATGGATTAGAGATATCCACTTATAGTTTAGTTTTATAAAATAGAAGTTTAAATAAAATATGTTGGAAATGAAGTATTTATTAATTATATTATACGAGGAGGTATAACAAATGAAAGTTCCAGTTAAATGGTTAAATGATTATATAGATATAGATATTTCTCCAAAGGAATTAGGAGATAGACTTACATTATCAGGTTCAAAGGTGGAAGAAGTTGTAACTACAGGTGATGAAATACAAAATGTAGTTACAGGAAAAATAATGGAAATAACAAAACATCCAGATGCGGATAAACTTTCTATTTGCCAGGTGGATATAGGCAAAGACGAAAATATTCAAATAGTTACAGCTGCTACAAATATGAAAGAGATGGATATAATTCCTGTAGCTCTTCATGGGTCTACATTACATGGTGGGTTAAAAATTAAAAAAGGTAAATTAAGAGGAGAAGTATCAAATGGTATGTTCTGCTCTGAAGAAGAACTAGGTCTAGCAGGGGATGAACCTGTGTATGGGCTTATGATTCTAGATCAGGATACACCTGTAGGAGAAGACATAAAAAAGGTATTAAAAATGGAAAGCTCTGTTATAGAGTTTGAAATTACATCTAATAGACCAGATTGTTTAAGTGTAATAGGCATAGCAAGGGAAGCTGCTGCTACTTTAAATAAAAAATATACTATTCCAGTAGTAGAGTTTGCTCCAAAATGTAGTGAGAATATAGAAAACTCTTTAAGAGTAGAAGTAAAGGATACTCTTTGCAGAAGATATATGGCAAGAGGCATTAAAAATGTTAAAGTAGATCAATCACCAGGCTGGATGCAAGAAAGATTACTAGAAGCAGGGGTTAGACCTATAAACAATATAGTAGATATAACAAATTTTGTAATGTTAGAATTAGGTCAACCAATGCATGCTTTTGATAGAAAAGAAATAAGAACAAATACTATAGTGGTAGAAAGAGCGAAAGAAGGAGAAAAGTTTACTACACTAGATGAGACAGAAAGAGAATTAGATGTAGATATACTTAATATAAAAGATGGAGATAGAACTGTAGCTGTTGCTGGCATAATGGGTGGTTTAAATTCAGAAGTAAAAGAAGATACAAAAGAAATAATATTAGAATGTGCCAATTTTGATGGAACTAATATAAGAATATCTTCTAAAAAATTAGGATTAAGAACAGAAGCTTCTTCTAGATTTGAAAAAGATTTAGATCCTAATTTAGTGGAATTAGCTATGGATAGAGCTTGTAAATTAATTCAAGAACTAGGTGCAGGAGAGGTAATGGAAGGTTCTGTAGATGTATATGAAAACAAATTAGAACCTCATATATTAGAAGTAAATAGTAACTGGATAAATAATTTTTTAGGTACAGATATATCAAAAGAAGAAATGCAGGAATGTTTAGATAGATTGGATCTTAATACAGAAATAAAGGGAGAAATTTTAGAAGTACATGTACCAACTTTTAGATGTGATTTAAATATAAAAGAAGATATAGCAGAAGAGATAGCAAGAATATATGGATACAATAATATTCCAATAACTACAATAAAGAGTGTTACTATGCAAGCAGGAAAAAATGAAAAACAACGTTTAGATGATAAGGTTATAGAAACACTTATGGCAAGTGGATTAAACCAATCTATAAGTTATTCTTTTGTAAGTCCAAAGGTATTTGATAAGATTAGTTTAAAAGAAGATAGTAGCTTAAGAAAAGTAGTTAAGATAAAAAATCCTTTAGGAGAAGATTTTAGTATAATGAGAACCACTACAATACCTTCTATGATGGAATCTTTGAGTAGAAACTACTCAAGAAACAATGATTATGCTTCTTTATTTGAAATTGGAAAGATATATATTCCAAAGGAAGATCCTACAGAACTTCCAGAAGAAAAGAATATTGTTACTATAGGATTATATGGTGCTGTAGATTATTTTAACTTAAAAGGTATAGTAGAAAATATACTAGGAGGATTAGGTATAGATAATTGGAAATTAAAAAGACAGGAAGAAAATCCTACTTTTCATCCAGGAAGAACTGCAGAACTTTATATAAAGAAAGATTATGTAGGTACGCTAGGAGAAATACATCCAGATGTACAGGATAACTATGATATAGAAGAAAGATGTTATATAGCAGAATTAAATTTAGATGTTTTATATAGGCATTCTAATGTTAAAAAGGAATATAGTCAATTACCAAAATTTCCAGCAGTAACTAGAGATATAGCAGTAATTGTAGATGATACAGTTTTAGTACAAGAAATAGAAAATATTATTAAAAATGGTGGTGGAAATATACTTGAAAGTATACAACTATTTGATGTTTATAAAGGAAAACAAATACCAGAAGGAAAGAAGAGTATAGCATATTCCATAGTTTACAGAAATGCACAAAGAACTCTTAAAGATTCAGAGGTAAATAAAGTTCATGACAAAATAGTAAGAACTCTAGAACATAAGTTAGGAGCACAACTTAGAGATTAAAGGTAAAATCCTGTTTTATAAATGTGTGTTTTATGGTAGAATTATTATAGGCGATTATGACAAATAATATAGCTAAACGAGTTTTAATTATTACGGAAACAGCTAATTATAATAAGATTTAAAGATAAAATAATAAGTCCTATTTTGGTAAATAGTATTGTAAATAACATTTATAATAGGAATATCTAAGAGGGTGTATTCATGAATATTATAACGGTTAAGATAAATGGTGTTGAGTATAATTTAAAAGGGGAAGAACAAGAGGATTATCTTCACAAGGTAGCTAGATATGTGGATAAAAAAATAGCAGATATACTTGATAATAATCCTAAATTGAGTACTTCTTCAGCTTCAATATTGACAGCAATAAATGCTGTAGATGATGGATTAAAAAAAGAAGAGCAAATAGAAAATTTACAATTAGAAATAGATAAATTAAAAAAAATTCAGCATCATCAAAATTTAAAAATAGAAGAAATAAGAAAACTATTAGAAGAAGAAAAAGAAAAAAATAAAAAACTAGAAGAAAATTTAGAAGATAAAGTTGTAGATGATTCCATAAAAGAAGATAAAGAGAAATTAGAAAAATTACAAGTACAAATGGAACTTATGGAGAAAACAGCGAAAAAATATATGGAAGAAAACAATAAAGTTAAAATTCAAAATAAGGAACTAAAATTTCAATTACAATCTTCTAAATATAAAATTTTAGATTTAGAAAAAAAGCTAATGGATAGTCAATTAAATTTGGCTAAAGAAAAAAAGAAATTAAACCCACTACAGGTAAAGGGTATGAAAAAGTAAATAAAAAATAACTGTACAATTAGATTATGATATACTCCCCTTAAGGTAGACAGATTAAAAAATAAAAAATCTGTCTACCTTAAGGGGAGTATTCTTGTTTCTAAAAGAACTAAACATACAACAGAAGAAAAGTATGAAATTTTAAATGAATATCATATTCATACTGGCAGGGGAAGTAGGAAAAGGTTACAAAAAATAATTGAAAAGTTAAAGAGAAAGGTCAGGGATACTACGCCCCTGACCTAATTTCAAAGATAAATGAACCAATAATTAATTGATTTAAAATCATGTTGGTAAGACGTATGCTTTAATAGGCACGTACGGTTTGATAAAACAGAAATTATTAAAATAATTTTGGTACTCTAATAATTTAAAATTTTATCAAGATTCATAGCTTATTAAAAACTAGCTAATTGCTATACCTGCACTTACAAATCCTGTAACAATAGAAGCTAAACTTACACCAAGTGTATCAGTGTCAGCAACTAATAGTATTTTATCTCCTGCAGCAACTGCAATATTTTCAGCAGTAATACCACTTGCAGTAGTACCAACAGCAATTACGCCTAGAGCTGGAGTTAGTAATAAAGGAGTACCAACTGGAGTAAAGGTATTACTACCCGCAGGTGCAGTATATATTGTTAAACGTATTTGTACGGGGCTTAATAAAGTTACTCCAATTGCAGCACTAAAGAATCCAGCTAATGATGTTATAGTTCCAGCACGAGGAGCAACAAATGCGAAGTCAGCAATTGCTGGACTTAAAGTGATAGTTCCGGCAGAAACAGTAACTCCAGGGAATGAACTTCCAAATCCAAGTAAAGTGCCTGTATTTGCTAAGCCTCCTAAAACAGTTTCTAATACAGCAACGCCTCCGGATGCAAATGGTATTATAGCAGATGCACCAGTAGGACCAGTAATACCTCTAAGGCCAGTAGGACCAGTTACACCTCTAAGGCCAGTAGGACCAGTTACACCTCTAAGGCCAGTAGGACCAGTTACACCTCTAAGGCCAGTAGGCCCAGTAATACCTCTGAGGCCAGTAGGACCAGTTACACCTCTAAGGCCAGTAACACCAGTAACACCTCTAGGGCCAGTAGGCCCAGTAATACCTCTAAGGCCAGTAGCACCTCTAGGACCAGTAGGTCCAGTTACACCTCTAGGACAGGTGCATCTACCACAACATGGTACGCATATTTTACATCTATTACTCAAACAAATCACCCTCTACTTAAATAATATTATTATATTTTTGCTAATAAAGTTTAAAATATTAGCATCACTATATAATATGATGAGTTATTTTATTTGATATAAAATATAATATAAGGTGAGGGTTAAGGTAGATTTTTAGGACTAACTTTACTCAAATCCGATACTCTTAAAGAATTCTTTATTACTAAGTAGAGTTTTATTATTAGGGGAATAGGATAGTGCTATTTCATTGTGTTTATAAGATAGCTCTTTGTTTCCTTGTTTATAGTAGCAAACACAAAGTTGAACATGAGGAAGCCAGGTCCAACAGTCATCACTAAAAAATCCCCAACTATTTTTAGGGCGTTCTAAATTGGTAGCTAATTCATACCAAAATATTGCATTAGACAAATTATTTTCATTTAAAAAATAACGACCTAATCTACAACAGAATTCAGCTCTTGGTCTATCATAATTAAAAGAATAATAACAGTATTTTTTAGCATTAAAAGAATCTTTTATATAATTATAGTAATCTGCTAGCTTTCCGCAGGCATTTATTTTATCTTCGTACCAGCCAGAGTTCATTTCTAATAATTTTTTATATTGTTCTATAGCTTCTTCGTATAATTTATGATCATATAATTCATTACCATAGTAGAATACATCTCTTGGAGAAAACTCATAATTTTCTTCTATCATCTTTTTATATATATTTAAATTTCTGTCAGAATCACGAGGTTTTACCTTATCATGAACTATAGCTATATCACTATCAAATATATTTCCATAGACTTGTAAATAATTATGGACTCTTCCATACCATTTAAAATTTTTTTCACGTTTAACAAGCCTATTTCTTCTATAACTTAAAGCTGGTATACCGTCTTTATCAAGGTTCATATTGTAAAACATAGTAACAGAATCAATGGATTTATCTAAGCTAGATTTTAATTTTTTTAATTTTTTTTGGTCTTCTTCCAAGATTATATCGTCAGCATCTAAGTAAAATATATATTCTTTAGTAGCTTTGCTAAATGAAAAATTCCTTGCTGTTGCAAAATCTTGTATCCATTCAAAGTCATAAATTTTATCTGTAAATTTTTTAGCAATTTCTTTAGTTTTGTCCGTAGAACCTGTATCAACTATTATAATTTCATCAACAAAATCTTTAGCACAGTTTAAACATCTTTCCAATGTAATTTCTTCATCTTTTACAATCATACATAAACTTATAGTTATCATTAAATCACCTCATGTAAATTTACTATTTATTTTATATACTATTTAATCATCATCTCTCAGTATATAAGTAGAGTTAGATATAGGATTACAATTAATAAAAAGTTTATTTATTTTACTATTATTTTGGTATATAGCATAAGTTTGCATATTTAAGACAAATTATTTTTTATAGATTTTCTTAATATATAGGTTATAATGATTTAGGCATAATATATGGTATGCAAATCCATGAAAATATGAGTATAGATATTATAATAT
>OGSC01000535.1_pt1 | contig 16044 bp, 16 predicted proteins | sample 1573751 | NCBI WGS metagenome assembly OGSC01 (sample SAMN03295840, study PRJEB24534) | human gut metagenome | isolation source: fecal sample 8 from infant 5 | host: Homo sapiens | place: USA: Pittsburgh, PA | collected 2014-07
ATATAAATATATTTAAAAATATCTCTAATAACCTTTATAAAACTCAGCTTCTTATTCATCTTTTAAAAGGTATCCCACTCCTCTAATTGTATATATAAATCTTTCACTATACTTATTATCAATTTTTGTTCTTAAATATCTTACATAAACATCCACCACATTAGTGTCCCCAAAATAGTCAAATCCCCATACTTTATCCAATATTTGTTCTCTATTTAAAGCAATATTTTTATTTTCCATAAAAAATTTTAATAAATCGAACTCAGTCTTTGTAAGATCTATAATTTGTTGATTATAGGATACAATATGTTTATCTAAATCTAATTCTAATCCTTTTATAGAAATAGTATTAGAATCTTTTACTTCTAATTTTTTTCTCTTCAATGCTACTCTTATTCTAGCTAAAAGTTCTTCTATAGCAAAAGGTTTAGTAATATAATCATCAGCACCAGTATCTAATCCCATTACAATATCTGTGGTTTCGTCCTTAGCTGTTAACATTATTATTGGTATATCTGATATTTGACGTATCCTTCTACAAACTTCCATACCATTTAATTTAGGAAGCATTATATCTAATAATATTAGGTCACACTTTTCATTTAAAGCTTTATCTAATCCTTCTCTACCGTCATATGCTTGCTCTATTTCATACCCCTCATATTGTAATTCTAGCTGAAGAAAACGAGAAATTTTAACTTCATCTTCTACTATAAGAATTCTTTCCTTATGCTGTTTATCCATTTTAATTCCTCCAAAAATTATTCCACTTAATCTAAAAAACTATTTATATAAATTATACCTTAATGAATAGCTTTAAGTACTTGTTTTTAGCTAATATATTTTTATTATACAAAATATTTTTTAACTTGTATAAATATATATACAATAAAAAAAGCTACCTGAAAATATATTTAGTTTTAATATAGTAAATATATTTTTTCAGACAACTCTTTTTACTTTTATAGAATAATTCTTAAATTTAAACCACAGTTTATTTAAAATTTATTTAATTATACACTTCTTTTTCTTCTGATAAATCATCAACTATATCATTAACTTTAGTTGATACTTTATTTAAAATATCATTAACCTTTGAGTCTTCTCCTGAATTTTTTTCTATTCTAATAGTATGCTTTGTTACTAAAGCAATTATAGTAGCCGCTATTGTAACTGGAAATGCTAAAGCAGCACATAATATAACCACATTAACTGGTACTTTTAATACAGTTTCTTCTTTTTTTCTGACTACAACTTTAGTTTTATTGCCTTTTCTAATTAACATCTTAATTTTATTAAAAAATTTACTCTCACAGCAAAAATCCTCATTGACCTTTTTATTCTTTTCAAGATATACTAAAGCTTCTATAATATCACCATCAAATTTTTCTAATACCTCTTTTGCTTCTTCATAGCTTACATTTGCTCTCTTTCTTAATAAGTCTATTTGTTCTAAAGACACATTCATTATAAAATCCCTCCATTTTTATTATATATGTTTAAGAAACTGCATCTAATCTAATAATTTCTTATACTTTATGTTTTTATTATATATAGTGAAAATTAGAGGGACTTTAATAAAAGATTAGAATTTGATTAGAAAATATACCTATATATACATAAATTGCTTATCTTGTTCCTTACTCTAAAAACATTTTAAACGCTAATATACTTAAGCTCCCACAATATGAGAGCTTAAGTATATTATTATTTTAATTATTTAATTATTTTAATACGTTCTTCTAATGGATTATATTGTTTTTCATCTGGATTTACTACTGGTTTTCCAAAAGGCATTTGAGCTATAAGCTTCCAGTTGTTTGGTATATCCCATTCTTTTTTTACATCTTCTTCAATAAGTTCATTATAATGTTGCAATGAAGCTCCAAAACCTTCTATTTCTAATGATGTCCAGATAACAAATTGATGCATTGCACTAGATTGTTGAGACCATATTGGGAAATTATCTTTGTATAGAGCGAATTGTTTCTGAAGATCTTCTACTACACTCATATCTTCAAAATATAAAATTGTTCCATAACCACTAGCAAAAGAGTTTATTTTTTCTTCAGTGCTTCCAAATTTATCTTCAGGTACTATCTTTCTCAAAGCTTCTTTTGTAATACTCCATAGTTTATCATGTTTATCCCCTAATAATAGTACAATTCTTGCACTTTGAGAATTAAAAGCAGAAGGTGTATGCTTTACTGCATGCTCAATAACTTCCTTAATTCTATCATCTGAAACTACTGCTTCCTTACTAATTCCATAAAATGTACGTCTCTTTTCTATTGCTTCATAAAAATCTTTTTTCATTATTGATTCCTCCAATTTTATATATGATTTTGATTTCATCATTAAAAGGTAATTATATTTAATATGATATCTTATATTATAATATCCAAAACCGTTATTTATATTTTCTAATTTTATTATTTGTATAAAACTATGTACTCTATTCTTAAATTTAAGTTATAAATAATAATATACATTTCTTTATCAGTTGGTTACTATTTGTAATTAACTTTGATCATATTATTTCATATATTTTCTTATTAGTCAATAATTATTTTTAATTAATTATTATTATCCATCCTATCTTCAATTTCTTTTAATAAATAAAGTTACAATTTCCATACCAATTTTTCTTGCCATTGATTAGTAATTCCCCCTCCCAATTGACTACAAGGGCTTCTACTGCTAAATGCATGCTGGATACAATATAAAAGACTATCTCAAAATTTAAATTAAGATAGTCTTTTATATTATCAATTCATATTATTAATTGATTCTACTTTATTGATTGGGAACTCTTTCATAAGGGGAGCATTTAAATCTTCATTAAATAAATGAACAGCTGAAATTTGGCAATTTTCATAAGTATAATAATAATATGTAGCTGATTCACTACACATTGCAGAAGTATATAATGTATAATCACAAGCATTATCAGATTTTAAAACTGTTCCTTTAGGAATTTCACAATTAGACAATATATGAAATATACCATTTATTCCTTCAATCTCATTATCAATATCCACAATATTATTTTTTAAATAAACTGCCCTAACAAAGCGAGAGGGTGGAGTAAAATCTCCTGGTAATCCAAAAGTTCCAGACCCTTGGCTAAAAGCAGATAACTCTAAACCATTCCATGTAACATTATCAAATTGTTTAGCTCTCACTCCAATATATTGACGTAAATTACTTAAATGCCATTCAAAATTAGGACTATTTGTCATAACACCAATTGGATTATCAAATACCTCTAATCCCCTATATGTTCTTTCTATCACTATACTTTTACCAGATTTATCAGATAAAATCCAATGCAAGGGTGGAGCAAAATTTAATATAGACAATACTTTATTAATAATTACTACATTTTTCAATGATTTTTTTACTTCCTCTAAATTTTTAAATTGAGATAGTGCCCATAATACAAAATCATAACAAGCTATATTTTCTTTATTTTCAATATTTTCCTCCTCATACTTTGCAAATCCAGGGAAATAAAGAGTAGCACAGGTTAAACCTTTTTCATTCACACCATCAGCAAAAACGGGATGATTGTCTGTTACTACAGACATACCAATAAAAGCATATTTTGTACTTTTAACATTTTTATCTGTTACATTAGTCCATTTAAATTTTCTAGGAATTAAACGAACAGATTCATCAAACTTCACTGAGAAGTCCATTGTACGTCCAAACAAATTTTTACTATCCTTTGTTTTTAGAATTACACTAGTGCACATAAATTAAACACGTCCTTTTAATTCCAATATATTACCAATACATTAGTTAATTTTTATAAAAAACAACATGCAATTATCCTCTTAAATATTATTTTTACAATAAACATAATATTTATTCTTGTAAAATATATTTATATATTGGTATTGTTAATATTAACTTATATCTATGTATTTTTTAATATATTGTAAAATTTATAAATTTATAAAAACAAAGTGTAAAAGATCTTATTCTAAGCTCTTTTACACTTTGTTTACATTTATTCTAGAACCATTTAAACCATTTTAACCATTCTATATAAATATTGTGAACAATACTTTTCCTTCTTTTCAAATTTATAATCTAATTTTTCATAGAATTTTCTTACATTTTTATCCTTAGCCAATAGTGAACAGCCCTTATATCCTTCTTCTTTAGCAATTTTTTCTGCTAGTTTCATTAACTCTTTTCCTATTCCAAGACCTCTAACTTCTTTAGTTGTGGCTAAGTTTGCTATATAAAGTTCTCTTTTTCCGCCCTCTTCTAAACTCATTCCCTTAATAAAATCTTTTATAAATTTTACCTTTTCTTTAATCCCTTTAATCATAAAAAGCAACTTTAAACTAGTTTTAGTATCTAGCTGTGCTATTTCTTCACTATTTAAAAGAATTATAGCTCCACAGATTTTATCATTTCGCTCTGCTACCTTTATATTTAAATAAGAATATCTAGATTCACCACTTAATACTAACAATTTAATCCTATTTAAAATTTCCTCTTTAGTCCCCTGGCCCCAAATATGCTCTGGAAGATCCTCCGTATCATATATAAGACCAGTGATAATGGGGGCGTCCTCCTCCACTGCATCTCTTAATGTCAAGTTTTTCATAATTATCCCTCTTTCATAGAATTTTCTTTTCAACATTATATATATAATTATATAAGAAATTACTTAATTAATTAAGACCGTGGAAGCATAACATAGTAGTACCATTGTACTATTATTAGATTTTTACTAATTTATACAATTATTAGATTAGTACTTATTATGTAAATGTGGAAATAAAATAGATTTAACTTTCACACCGCAAATATAAAAAAATAAGAGCATTTTTTATAATGCCTATTAAATAAAAATTAAGCTGAAGTAAAAACTTCAGCTTAATTCATTTACATTTTATAGTATAAAACTTAATATAATTAGTTCTATTAAACCTACTGCCCAAGCTATAGTAGTAGTAACTGACCATACTTTTATTTGTTCTTTTGCGTCTTTTATTCCAAGAGAACGGTTAACTACCCAGAAATAACTATCATTGAAATATGAGAATAAAAGTGATCCCATACATGCTCCAAGTGCTGCTAATATTGGATTAACATTTGATGCTGCAACAATTGGTGCAGTTATAGAAGCTGCAGTTATCATGGCAACTGTTCCACTTCCTTGGATAAGTCTTACTAAAGAGGCTATTATAAAAGGTATTAATACAACAGGCATATGAGAACCTGCAATTGATTTCGCTATATAATCTCCTGTACCACTATCACGAAGCACCATACCTAATGCTCCACCGCCACCGGTAACTAATATTATTATACCAGCAGATTTTATTCCTTTTTCCATTTCATTTATAACATCTTCTTTGCTTAGCTTACCCGCTAGTCCATATATAGCAATTACAAGACCAATTCCTACTGCGATTATTGGCGAACCTAAAAATTGAACCATGTTAGTAAATCCACTAGGAGCTATTGATTTTTGTTTAATTAAAACATCTAATATAGTATTTATAAGTATAAATATTATAGGTGTTATTATTGGTGCAAAAGCCATAAAGGTAGATGGTAATTCTCTATTATCCTCTTCATGTTCAAAATCATATACTGGCTCTTGATATTCTGTTCTAATCCACTCATCTTCTTTATCCCCTGGAATTTGATATATTTTTTTTCCTATATACTTTCCATAAATCATTCCGGCTATCACCATAGGTATAGCTAAAGGAATTCCCCATAAAATAAAGTTTCCTACACTTACTCCAAATATCCCTGCAACTCCCACTGGGCCAGGTGTTGGTGGTACCAAACTATGTGTAATTACAAGTCCTAATCCTAAAGCTACTCCTAGAGAAACTACTGATTTTTTAGTTTTCTTGGAGATTGCTTTTGCAAGTGGTGCTAAAATTATAAATCCTGAATCACAAAATATAGGTATAGACACTATAAACCCTGTTATTGCTAATGCTAATTCTTCTCTTTTTTTACCTAAAAACTTTATAAAAGTTCTAGCCATTCTCTCCGCTGCACCAGATACTTCAAAAATCTGGCCCATCATTACCCCAAAACCTATGATTATACCAATGCTTCCTAATGTTCCCCCAAAACCCTTAGATATTGAATCAATTATTTTATTAGGTGGCATTCCTCCTACAAGTCCAGTAGTAGCTGCTGCAATAATTAGTGCTAAAAATGTATGAATTTTAGTTTTTAATATTAAAAATACGAGTATGCTAATTCCAACTACAAGTCCTAATATCATTTGATTTCCTGCTACTGTGTTTCCCATTATTCTTCCTCCTTTTGTTTTGTAAAGGTATTCATTTGTATTTAAAAAAACTAGTAAAAAATTTTATGTATACTTTATCTATGTAATAAATTTATGTAATATAAATTTCCCCTATGAAGTTAAAACTTAAATTTCAGCTTATCTATTATCCTAGCTGATTCTTATCTTCATCTTTCATCGGGTGAAGATAAGAATCCCTAGAACTTATCATAATTATTAATAAATTTTATTTTTTGAATTTAGGTGAATATTTAGCCGCTAAAATTATAGCTTCTACCATACTTACAGAACTAGCTTGTCCAGTACCTGCTATATCAAAAGCAGTTCCATGATCTACTGAAGTTCTAAGTATTGGCATTGCATTTGTTACAGCAATAGTTCTTTCAAAATCTAATGTTTTTGTTGCTATATGCCCTTGATCATGATACAAAGATAATACTGAATTATATCTTCCCTTAAGAGCTAGATGGAATACTGAATCTGCTCCTATAGGACCTTCTACTTTATATCCCATTTTTTGAGCTTCCTCTATAGCTGGAACAACAGCTTTCATTTCTTCATCCCCAAACAAGCCATGTTCTCCACTATGAGGATTTAAACCTGCAACAGCCATCTTCCCATCCTTTACTCCTAATTTTTCTAGAGCTTCAGAGCATCTTATTATATAATCTAATACTCTTTCTTTAGTTACTAAGTCACAAGCTTTTCTTAAAGAGACATGTCTTGTTAAGAAGAATACTCTCATTCCTCTAACTTCAAACATAGTAAGAGGATCTTCTGTATCTGTTAAATCTGCTAAAATCTCAGTATGACCAATATAATTTACATTACCTTCTCTTAAGGACTCTTTATTTATTGGAGTTGTAGCTATAGCATCTAGCTCTCCCTCTTTAGCCATTTCTACAGATTTTTTTATATATTCAAAGGCTGCTTTTCCTGCTATACCTTGAACCTTACCTATTTTTAATTCATCAATATTTATATTATTTAAATCTATCAAATCTATAGTTCCTAAAGTAAACTTACCCTCATCTGCTTTTTTAATTGAATTTATATTTAAATTAACATTGCAGAATCCCATAGCTTGTTTAATTACTTTTGCATCTCCTATTAATATAGGATTACATTTTTCATAAACTTCTGCTTCAGTTAATGATTTTACTACTATTTCTGGCCCTACACCGGCTGGATCTCCTATAGGTATTCCTATTATTGGTTTATTATTAATCATATTTAGTCCTCCCTAGTCACAATTAATATTTTTAAATAAATAATCTACACATAACTCCATTCCATCTTCTTTTCCTACCATTCCCCCTTTGCTTACAATTTTCATGTCTGGGAATTCTCCTTCTATAAACTTGCCATAAGCGGCTAAAGGCATTACTTCATCTAAAAGTTCTAGTCCTGCTGAATTAAATTTTCTACAAATACTAACACTTATATCTCCTCCACTGCTAAATATACCCTTTATAGATTTTATTTCTTTCATTATTCTATAACTTATTTCCGCTACTGAAGTATTCATTATTTGAGATAAAAATTCTTTTGTAGTATTTTGTTTTTTTGCTTCCTCATCTAAATTAATCCTTACTTCTTCATATAAAGAATCTAGCACTACACAAAATACATCATATAAATCTTTATTTTCTATAACCTTATTTATTACTCTGTCTATTTCTTTGTGTTTTATATTTATATCACTTAATATAGCTCTAGAATTTATATCTACTTTATATATATCCCTATCTTTTGAAAGTCTTTCTAGCTGTGCTCTAGTAGTATCTGTTATACTTCCTATAGACATAAGCACCTTATTGCTAATCTTTTTATCCCTTTTACTCTCTTTATCTAAAACAATATGTTGCTTTATTACCTCTGCAGTAAAAGGACCTGGATCTACAGATATAAACTTAATATTTGTATTTATTAATGCTTTTGATATAATTTCTAAATCATTGTTATCTAAAGCATCAAATATTATTAATTTTTTACCCTCATCATAGAACTTTAATATTTTGTTTTGTAAATTTTCACATCCCTTTTTAATATCTTCAATATATATAGATGCGGCTTCATATTTACTTTGCTCTTTTACTAATTTTTCAATTATAGAAGAGTTTATAGGCTTTTTACCATCCTTTGCTGCATCTGAATCTTCTAAAGCCTTACCATTTACTAAAAGATATCCTCCCACAGCTTGTCTGTTAGCCTCTGGGAAAGACGGTACTACCGCAGCTATAGTACCTTTTGGAAGGGCGTCTAACATTCCATCTATCTCTGATCCAATGTTTCCTCTTAAAGTACTATCTATTCTTTTTCCGTAAACTTTTACATTTGGGCTAAAGAAAAATTCTGTAGCTTGATAAACTCTTTCATAGGCATCTTCTTTTTCCACCCCTCTACTATCTGTTGAATAAAGAACTGTATCGTAGGATTTTTCTAAATCATCTTTTCTTAAAGAATTCATCAATGTTACAGGTTTTAAGCCTAATTTTTTAATTAAAACTCCTGTAGCATTAGCTCCCGTCAAATCGTCAGCTATAATAACATAATTTAACATTTAATGTCCCCCTCGAACCAATCATTTACTAAACTTCATAGGATTCATTGAATAAAATTCCTATTTATACATTGATTATTTTTACATTTAATGATTCTAAATATTTATCTTCATCTTTATCAAATTTTTTATCTGTAATAATGCAATTTACTGATTCTATAGAAAATATATTTACAAAGGATTCCTTATTAAACTTACTACTATCTGTTAAAAGAACAGAATAAGATGCTGATTTTACTATACGCTTCTTTAAGTTTGCCTTTTCAAAGGTAGGAGTAGATAACCTAAAATCAGAATCTATTCCAGAGGTTCCTAAAAAAGCTACATTAACTTTTATATTAGATATAAATTCATCTGCAGTAGGGCCTATTATACATCCTGTTTCTTCTTGTATTTTCCCCCCCACTATATAAGCTTTCACACTGTTTTGATACAATTCTAAAGCTATTTTAAGATCGTTTGTTATAACTGTTATATCTTTTACTTTGTTAAGCACTTTAGCCAACTCAAAGGTTGTAGTACCTGCATCTAAAAATATACTATCTCCTTCTTTAATTATGCTCAAAGCTTTTTCTGCTATTTTTTCTTTTACATATATATTGCTTATCTTCTTTAAATCATAGGCTTGTTCTGATAAATAAGTAGAACGTTTTACAGCTCCTCCATGACTTCTATATAAAATACCCTTATCCTGTAATCTATCAAAATCTCTTCTTATAGTCATTAAACTTACATCTAGTTCATTAGCAATATCTTCAACTTTCACAGTTCCTAGCTCATCTAACTTTTCAATTATGTATTGTTCTCTCTCTACTGGAAGCATATTATCACCTCTTATTTTCAGTATAAAAACAAATTAATCTATATTAATACAATTTACTTATGAAATCTAATTTGTGTTTTTCTTTTCGTTTCCGTTGTTCGTTTATGTTAATTAAATATTATACTGTATTTTATAATTTGTCAATATATTTTATAAACCTTTATATTTCAACATTAATTGATATTTTTATAACAAATATAATTTAGGTATAGCTAATAAAATAATTGCCAGCTTATATATCTAACAAAAACTCACACACTTACTTGTGACATTACTATTTTGTATATTAAGCACAAAAATTAATAAATGTTTTGAAGCTTTTAGTTTAACATTGAATTAAAACTGTGTTTTAACTCAATATTGAAATGAAAATATATATTAATCTGAATTTACTAGAGAAAAAGTCTACCCTCATTATATTAAGATTAATATTATAATGAGAATATAGAATAAGCTATATTAAGTATACTCGTGTTGAATCATGCTACTTAAATATCATATAATGTTTATAATAATACTGGATATAGGGGGTATAACTTATGAAAGCTATAGTTGATAATAAAAAACATATCATTGAGTTTAAGCATATAACTGAACAAGATATGATAGAAGAAATTAAGCAACTTTTTTTAGAGTATGTTCAATCACTGAAAATAGACCTTTCTTTTCAAAATTTCGAAGCAGAATTTAATTCACTGCCAGGTAAATATGGACCCCCCTATGGAGTTTTAATATTAGCATTAGTTGATGGCAAAGAGGCCGGCTGTATTGCTCTTCGTAATATTTCTGAAAATATATGTGAAATGAAAAGATTATATGTTCGTGATTGTTACAGAGGATTGGGAATTGGTAAAAAGCTTATTACTATAATAATTGAAGAAGCCTCAAAAATGAATTATCAACATATTAGACTTGATACTCTTCCAACGATGAAAAGCGCTCAAGCCTTGTATACATCATTAGGATTTTATGATATTGAACCATATGTATATAACCCAATTGAAGGAACAAGGTTTATGGAGTTGAGATTGAAAGACTAATTTCTTATATTGTTGAATAGAGTTAAGACGCAATTTTTTTAAAATGTTTATTTATGTATTAAGGAAAGTCTCAAAATGGCTTTCCTTAAAATTAAAGACTATTTTATATTAAAAATCTCTTTCTACAGATATAAAAGCACCCAGCCGTTATAAGCTGAATGCTCTTTATAATCTTATTTATTATTTTTTAATATATTGTCTACTTCTTTATATTAGACGAACTAATAATTTACCTTTGCTTTTATAAATGGATTTTTTCATATGAATTTTTAATTTTATATAATAATATTATTATGGCTACAGATAAAACTATAATACATGCAATTCCGGCTTCTGGGCCAAAGGAACCTCCCGCAAATAAATCTGAGCCAACTAATTTTAATTTCATTAAACTCCCAATATCTGTTTTTATACCACTTACTTCAAGCCCAAAAATATTTCCCTGAAAAAAATTCCAAGCTGCATGAAGTCCGCAAGCTCCCCACAAATTCTTTGTTTTTATAACATACAATCCGAAGACTATTCCTGTTATAAATAAATTTAAAATTGCAACTAAACTTACATTAGGATTAAAAAAATGTAAGAGAGCAAATAGTAATGATGAAAATATTAACCCTATAGTAATATTATATTTTGCACCTAACACATTCATAAGCCATCCTCTTACTAATACCTCTTCCGTTGCACTTTGAATCATCCATCCTGGTAAAACTATTATTAATGGTAATATGTTATTTAAATTTAATCCATTTACTAAATTTATATGACCTGTAACTATAAGAACTATAACTACTGATGAAAATAATATAACACCTACAATAAAACCCGAAATGTATTTTCCCAAAAATCCTTCTCTAAAAAATCCTAGGCCAGCAATACTACGTTTTTCTCGTTTTTTTACCCAAATAAATACAATTAAAGTAGAAAATAAAAAACCTGTTATTAGATAAAGCGAAAAATTAATTGGTGTATTATTGGGAATCTTTAATATTGTTTTTATTATAAGAAATACAATTCCTCCTATTATTTGTCCTATAACCATAAATAAAAATACTAACAAATAAGCCACAATTATATTATATAAGTGCCTAGATTCTTTAGCTTGTCTAACTAATTCTGTTTCTTTTAAAATCATAAATTGCCTCCCCAACACTATGCTTAATTAAATGAATGAATTTTAACAAAATATCTGGATTATTATATCATAAAATACATAATTATACTAATTATTATGTTTATGCTAAAAAAACAATTCCAATTTTATGAAATTAAAATAATAAAATAACCTGCAAAAGGATTGATAATCATTTATGTTCTTTTATTAAACATTTTATTATAATTAATTTTTAATATAATTATTTTGTAAAAACTCTTTTCTCCTTTAATCAAAATAAATTCTATTTAGAGGCTTTTTATCCCAATTAAAGATTATTCCAGAAAAATATATAAAAAATATATAAAATTTGTATAAATGAATTGAAAAACCAGTCGAAAATGTTATATATTATATATGGTAACTAAAGTTTAGGAGGCATCTTTTTAATGAGTAAAGGAAGAACTAAAAGTAAAAATCATATTAGACCTAGTATTATAGGGTTATTAAGCGTACTTATAATCTACGTATGTATGGTATTATACTTTAAGAATCATTTTTATTTTAGAACAACTATCAATGGCATTAAAGCTTCATGTAAAACTGTAGAAGAAGTTAATAAGGAAATGGAAAGTGAGGTAAAAAATTACACACTACAATTAGAAGGTAGAGATGGAGCTAAAGAAAGGATTTCAGCAAAGGACTTTAATCTGAAATATAATACTAATACCGAAATTAAAAAGTTAAAAGATGCTGAAAATCCTTTCAATTTGTTCAAAGGTATTTTTACGAAAAAAGAACACGAAATACCTAGAACTATTTCTTATGATGAAAATTTATTAAAACAACATATTGATAAAATGGTTTTTTTAGATAAAGATAAAATAACTAATCCTAAAAATGCTAGTTTAAAATATACAGGTAAAGATTATGAAATTGTACCAGAAGTTATGGGTAATAAAGTTAATGAAGATACACTGTATAAAGAAATAAAAAACGCAATAATTAAGGATAAAAAACTTATAGATTTAGAAAAAAGCAATTGTTACGAAAATCCAAAATATACTTCAAAGTCAAAAGAAGTTATTGAAGCTAAAAAAACTATGAACAAATATTTACAATCAGTAATAACTTATGATATAAGAGGAAATAAGGAAGTAATAAATGCTTCTACAATAAATAATTGGCTTAAAACAGATGAAAAATTTAATGCTTATATAGATAAAGAAAAGGTAAGGGCTTATATAGATAATTTAGCCTATACCTACAATACAACAGGAAAAACCAGAGATTTTGTCACAGCAACAGGAGAACATGTAAAAGTAAGTGGAGGAAGTTATGGTTGGGCTATTGATAGGCCTAAAGAGACTGAAAATTTAGTACAAGCTATAAAAGAAGGAAAAACTATAAATAAAAAACCTAGTTATGCTCAAACTACACCTTATACTGGTGCTGATGACATAGGAAACACTTATGTAGAAATCGATCTAACAAAACAACATTTATGGTTTTTTAAAAATGGAAATGTTGTTATTGATGGAAATATCGTTACTGGTAATGTAAGCGCAAATTATGCAACCCCTGAAGGTGTTTATAAACTAGATTATAAAGAAAGAAATGCTGTATTAAGAGGAGAAGGATATGCTGCTCCTGTTGATTTTTGGATGCCTTTCAATGGTGGTATTGGTATGCATGATGCTTCTTGGAGAAAGGATTTTGGAGGAACTATTTATAAAAATGGTGGTTCTCATGGCTGTGTAAATTGTTCTCACGCTTTAGCACAAACTATATTTGAATCTATAGAAGCAGGAACTCCAGTTATTTGCCATAATTAATAAGACAAATTGTTTTTACATTTATTTAATTTCTATATATACAAATATAGTATGAAATAAAAATTTCGGTAACTTTTTAAAGGGACTATCCCAAAAATAAATTTTGAGATAGTCCCTCTTCATTTTCAACATTATCTGTCATAGCCCTAAATCTTTCTCCTGACTGTACAAAATCGCCACTTTTATCAATGGTTTCCCTTACTAACTTTCCTTCAACATAAATTGGATACTCTTTGCCTTTAAGATGTTCCAAAGGTTTATTATTATTTAAAGCATTATTGGTTTTTGATACCCTCTTAAATATTTTTAGTAATTCAAATCTAAAACTTAAGATTTTTATGTATGATATTTTCAACGAGTTCTAAGTAATCTCCATTATAGATAAATGTTCTATTTGCTAACATTACCGCAATTCCATGTACCATTGACCACATAGCTATTACATCCTGTGCATATTCTTCTCTTTTTACATTTATACTTTTTAAGTATTCAATAGCAGAGTTTTTAAATAATCCAAAGGCTCCTGAAATTTTAGTTTCAAGTTTATTTTCATCAACTATAATCTCGTATTTATAATTATTTAAAAATAAAAATTTTAAATAATCAGGATTTTCAACCATAAACCAAACATATTTTTTCCCAAGCTCCATAATTTTTTTATATGGATCATCCTTATACATTTCTGCTATTTCCCTTAAAGACTTTTCGAATTTACCAAATACATACTGAGATATGGCATTAATTAATTCTTCCTTATTTTTAAAATGTTTGTATGGAGCTGAATGACTTACATTACATAAAGCTGCTACTTTTCTAAGTGAAAACTTATCTGCACCCTCTTCATTGAATAACTTTAGACCCTCTATTATTAAACTTTCTTTTAAATCTCCATGATGATATGTATCACTTGCCATATAATAACCTCTTTTCTAAAAATATAAATATATTATGATATATTGTATCATCTTATGTTGACAGTGTAAACTTTCAGAGATATAATAAATTAAAGTTTACACTGTCAACATATCCCTACTTAAATGTGAAAGGAGTACTTTTTATGTTATTAATTCATGACCTAACTAAAGAAAATTCAAGTAATATATTATCCTTATTACCACCTAAGACTAAAATATTATCAGAAGAAATAAATACTATACATCCCTGTTGTGGCTGTTTTAATTGCTGGACAAAGACCCCTGGAAAATGCATTATAAATGATTCCTATACAGAAATGCCTAAATATATTTTACACAGTAATGTACTTATTATAATTACAAAAATATATTATGGTTGCTACTCTCCTTATATAAAAAATGTTATAGATCGCTCTATAGGGATTCTACTACCCTTTTTTCAGAAAATTAATGGAGAGATTCATCATATTTACAGATATAATCAATCCCCTAAGCTTGTAGTTATAGGTTATGGAGAAGATATCTCATCTAATGAAGAAACTACATTTAAAGCTTTAATTAAAGCCAATTCTTTAAACTTAAATTTTAAGGATTACAAAACTTTCATAGTTAATGATATATCTAAAATAAAAGAAATTTTAGATAATTTATCATGTAATCCTTAGTTTTAGATTGAGTTTATTTATAATGAATATCTTACTTAATATAAAACTTAAAATAACATCTCTAAGGACATAATTGCTCTTATCTGCCACTCATAAAAGCTAAGAATATTAGAGCAGATAACGATGAAATAAAGGAGGTAAATTTTTATGAATAGTTTATGCATAATAAATGGCAGTCCAAGAAAAGAAAAAGGTACTTCTAGCTACCTTATTAATGAATTAGTCCAATTACTTAATAATAATATTAAAACAAAAGAATATTATATAAGTGAACTTATGGAAAACAAGAATTCACTTCAGGATGTTATATCCTTTAATAAAATTATTTTTGTTTCTCCCTTGTATGCAGATTGTTTACCAAGTACCATGCTTGATTTTATGATTTATTTTGAAGACTTTATTAAAGATAAAAAAAATCTAAATATGGATATGTACTGCCTAATTAATTGTGGGTTTTTAGAAGGAACTCAAAATATATTAGCCATTGACATACTAAAAAATTACTGTAAAAGAATAGGTTTAAACTGGCGATTTGGTGTAGGTATAGGTGGTGGTGAGTTTATGGCTAGTTCAAAAAACATGCCTCTAAACTGCAAAATGAAAATGCCTGTATATAATGCCTTTTTAGATTTAAAGAAAGATATTGAAAACAGTGCTAGTAATCCTACTTGCTCAGAAGCTATCCTTGTTAATGCTAAAATGCCTAAATTTATATTTAAATTAGCTGGTAATATGTCTTGGAAAGCAATGGCTAAAAAGAATAACTTAAAACCAAAGGATTTATATAAAAAAATTTATTAAATATAATAT